>OIDZ01000087.1_pt1 | contig 26316 bp, 33 predicted proteins | sample 1581681 | NCBI WGS metagenome assembly OIDZ01 (sample SAMEA3882512, study PRJEB24775) | human gut metagenome | biome: human-associated habitat; feature: intestine environment; material: feces | place: Netherlands | collected 2009/2010
GCCATCGCATCTTCATAACCGCCCAGCGAATAGAACTCGATGGCGGCGGCTTCCTTCTGCCCGTCCGAAACGAGCTGCTCGGCATAGGCGTACACCGCGCGGTTGATCGCCGCCCGCGTCTCCTCGCTTTCGGGGAGCTGCTCCAGCCAGCCGATGGCCGTCTGGTTGTCGCCCGCCTCCAGCGCCGCGTTGCCCAGCGTCGTCGCCACATCCGCGAATTTCTGCGGCGCGTCCTTGTAATCGCCCGCCGCCAGAAGCTGCTCAGCCGCCTTTTCCAGCTCGCCCGCGGAAAGCGCGTTCGTGCCCGCCGTATAGCGGCAGAGCTGGCCGCGCGTCTGCGCGTCCTCATACACGCCGAGGCTCTCAAACAGCGCCGCGGCGGCTTCATATTCGCCCGCCTGCTGCTTTTCCAGCCCCAGCGCGTAGCGGCACTGGCGGATCAGCGCAATCGCGTCCCCCGTGTCCGAAACCAGCATGAACTGATCGCACGCGGCCTGATACTGTCCCTCCCGCATGAGCTGGCGGCCATAGAGATAGATGCAGTCCGTCTTCTGCGCCGTCGCATCCTCATAATCGCCCAGCGAGCCGAAGCGCTCGATGGCCGTCGGATATTCCAGATGCTCCTTCGCCGCCTTGGCGACGTCGTAAATCATCCTGCGCAATGTGCCGCGCGCTTCTTCGTTCGCCGCGAGCGGCGTCAAAAGCGCCTCCGCCGTGTCGGTATCGCCGCCCGCGATGGCCAGCTTGGCGCGCGCGATGATCGCCTTTTCCGCCCGCTGCGTGTCGCCGATGGCCTCGGCGCGCTTCGCCGCCTGCTCGTAGGCCGAATCCGTGCCCACGTTCATCAGGCCGTCGATGATCTTCTGCTCCGCCGCGTCCATGCCCGCCGCCGCGCCGAACTCATCCGGCCAGTATCGGTCGATCAGCGCATACAGCTCCTTCGCGTCCGCCGCAAGGCCGCGATCCAGCTTGTCCCCGGCATACAGGCTCAGCGCGTAGGGCGCGCCCCAGCGCGCCGCCGCCAGCAGCAGCGCGACAAACGCCAGCAGCGTGATGACCGTGCGCAGGCGCTTTTTCTGCTTTCTCTGCTTTTTCTGTACGGCCTTCATCTGCTGCACGGTCTGCTCGCTGGAGCGGCGCAGCGTCTCGCGCGTCTTTTCCTCCAGCATGCGCTCCTTGCGCCCCAGCGTCGAATCAATCGCCGCGAAGGAATACGCCTTGACCGTGTGCGCCCGGTCGCGCCCACAGCGCAGGCAGCGATCGTCGCTCGTGCGGTTGGCCCGCCCGCAGACGCAGAGCCAAACCGTGTCGTCCTCCCGCGCGTAGCCCACCGCATCCGGCCCGGCGACCGAACGAAGCCGATCCAGCTCGCGCCCGGGCGGCAGGGCATTGGGGCTGTATTCGCGCACATTGCGCTCCTCGCGCCGCCAGATCACGCCGTCCTGATACCAGACCTTCTCCACGGCGGCCTCCACGCGCGCCACGTTTTCAACGTGTTCGGGCGCAAACGCGCCGGAGAAGTTCTCCCGCGGCTCACCGTGCGCGCCCGCGCGGACAAGCCGCCCGCCGAGGCGCTGATCCTCCGCGTCAAAGCAGATGATATTCATCTGGATGCTGTCGATCACCTTATCCGAAAGGTTGAAAAAGTCGATCAGGCAGAGAATCTGCCCGTTTTCATTTGTATCCTCGGTTTCCCGCTGAATCGTCACCCGGACGATCTCAACCGGACAGGTTAAATCGCTCTTCATCGTATTTCCCCTATGCTTTCTTCGTTCAAAGCGCCTTGAGCCTTGCAATCTCCTCCGCGCTCAACTCGCGCCACTCGCCCCGGCGCAGGTCGCCCAGCTCCAGCGGGCCGAACCGCACGCGGCGCAGCAGCAGCACCTTGTGCCCCACGCTGTCAAACATCCGGCGCACCTGCCGGTTGCGCCCCTCGTGAATCGTCACCAGAATATCGGAAAACAGGCTCTCGTCGCGCACCACGCGCACCTGCGCGGGATAGGTTCGGCGCTCATCGCCCTCCATATACACGCCCCGGCGCAGCCGGTCGAGCGCGTCGTTGCTCGGGTTGCCCGTCACGCGCGCCAGATAGACCTTATCCACCTCGCAGGAGGGATGCGTGAGCCGCTGCGCCAATTCGCCGTCGTTGGTGAGCAGCAGCAGCCCCTCGCTGTCATAATCCAGCCGCCCGACCGGGTAGAGGCGGACGGGGAAATCCGCGAAGCGATCCATCACCGTTTCGCGCCCCTTGTCGTCGCTGACGGTCGTGACCTCGCCCGCCGGTTTGTGATAGAGGATGTACCGCTTTTCTTCCTCCGGCGTGATGATCCGCCCGTCGAGCGTCACCACGTCGCCGTCCTCCACCTGCGTGCCCATCTGGGTGATGGTTTCGCCGTTGACCGCCACGCGCCCCGCGGCAATGATTTCCTCGCATTTGCGTCTTGCGGCCACGCCGCACATCGCCATGTATTTTTGCAGCCTCATTCCATGCTTCTCCTTATAACATCCATCGTGAAACGACCCGCCGCACATCCAGCGCCAGCCGTTTGCTTTCCACATATTCGCTCAGCACGATCTCGCACGAGGCCAGCGCCTTGCCGCCCACGACCACCTGCGCCGTGCCGATATGCTGCCCCGCGTAGCCCGGTGCGCGAACCGCCTGCGGCACGTCGAGCACAACCTGCGCGCTTTCGCCCTCGCAAAGCGGCACGCGGAGATCCTGCATCGCGCAGAGCCGCGCGCTCGCCTGCCGTCCGTCGATGACGGCGATCTTTCCGGCGGCCATCGTCGGCCCGAGCACGCGCGCCATCGTGTAGGTTTCAAAGCAGGCGTCCATCAGCCGCGCCGCCTCGTCAAACCAATCCGAACAATTCAGCACCACGCCGACCAGCTCCATCCCGTCCCGGCTCGCGCCGAAGACCAGACAGCGCCCCGCGCGGCTGGTGAACCCCGTTTTAACGCCCGTCGCGCCGGGGTAGGTTTCCAGCAGCCGGTTCTTGTTTCTGAGCTGGCGGCTGTACGTCCGCCCCGCCCACGGGATTTGCGCCGACCGGGTGGAAACGATCCGCCGAAACGCCTCGTTGCCCATCGCCGCGCGGGCAATCCGCGCCAAATCGTAGGCCGTCGTCACGTGCGTGTCGTCCGGCAGGCCGTTCGGGTTGGAAAAATGGGTGCCGGCCGCGCCCAGCTCCGCCGCCCGCACGTTCATCATCCGCACAAACTGCGGCACGCTGCCGCCGATATGCTCCGCAATCGCCACGGCCGCGTCGTTTCCGCTGGCGAGCATCAGCCCATAGAGCATCTGCTCCAGCGTCAGCGTTTCGCCCTCCGCGAGGTAGATCGACGTGCCCGGCACGCCGAACGCATTGGACGAGCAGGTAACCTCGCTGCTTAAATCGCCGTTTTCAATCGCCAGCAGCGCCGTCATCACCTTCGTGGTGGAGGCCATCGGCAGCCGCGCGCGGGCGTTGTATTCAAACAATACGCGCCCGGTTTCCATTTCCATCACGCAGGCGGCCTTCGCGCTGGTTTCGCCCTGCGCCAAACCCCCACTATGATTATACATAAAAATCAGGGCGATGAAAAGCCCTGCCGCCCATCTTTTCGTGTCGCTCACCCCTGCTTTTCCTTTTTTTGCTCGGTTTTTGGCTCGGAAAATCGCGTTTCAAAATACCTGCGGTTGGCCAGCGCCGCCGCGTCGCCCGGATGCAGCAGCAGCGCGCGCTCGTTCATCTGCGCGGCCAGCCGGTATTGCCCCATGCGGTCATAGCACACGCAGAGCTGCATGGCCGGAACGTAATCATACAGCTCCGGCCGCACGAATCCGCCGCCCTCCGGCGGTCTGCACAGCGTCGCCGCGCGATACCAGAAGGCCGCCGCCTGCCACGCGCTCTCCTCCATCTCCAAATCGCCCAGCGCGCAGAGCGCCTCCGCCCTCGGCGCGCCCAGCGCCAGCGAGGCCAGCAGCGATTGCCGCGCCTCCGCGCGCCGCCCCAGCCTTTGCAGACATTCCGCGCGCTGAATATATGCGTCAATGCGATTTTCAATCCACCCGTCCGGCATGGCCAGAAACTGCGCAAACGCCCGTTCAGCCATCCCCGGATCGCCCCAATCCATCCATTCCCGCGCGTAATAATAGCTGTCCCGCGCAGTCATCCGCCGCCCGCGCGCCATCCACTTTTCATAGATATCCAGATTGCGCCTGCCCTGCGGCGGCTTATCGCCCCGCTCGTGGCGAATCACGATGTCCTCGTGAAGCACGTTGCCCGATACGCGCATCGCCTCGTGCACCACGCCGGAGAAGACGAAGCCCGCGTCCCGGCGCACGATCCGCTCCCGCTCATAGATCAGCGTCGGCCGTCCGTCCTGCCCGATCCCCGTGTGATACGGCGTCATCACCGCGTCCACGTCGGCGGTCAGGCGGTTTTTGAGCGCCATCAGCTTCTCCTTTTCGCTGCGCTCCACCACGTCGTCCGCGTCCAGCCAGAGGATAAACGGCTTTGTCGCGCGGTCGAGGGATGCGTTGCGCGCGGCGGAAAAATCGTCGTCCCATGCGTAATCATAGACGCGGCTTGTAAACTGCCCGGCCACGCGCTTGGTGCCGTCCGTCGAGCCTGTGTCCACGATGATGATTTCATCGACCGCGCCCTGCACACCGCTCAGGCACCGCGCGAGCCGTTCCTCCTCGTTTTTGACGATCATGCAAAGCGAAAGTTCCGTCATGGCGCTCCTTTCCGCCCCCGGTCTGGCGCACACCGGGCGGCTCTCTCTCATAGAGTATGTCGGGAGACGAAAAAACACGCTCCCCATTTCCATGAAAGCAGGTGACTCTCTTGCCGTATTATGTCGCAGGTTCATGTTCTCCGCAGAGCTGTTCGAGCGCCCCGTGCATGCAGGGCGTTCCGGGCGACCGTTTCGGCGCTTTCTGTCCGCGTCCCCCGTTCCCGCCGCCCTTCCCGCCGAACTGCCCCGTCTGCCCGACCGGGCCGCAAGGCTCCGTCGGCCCCATGGGGCCGCAGGGCGTGCAGGGGCCGACCGGCCCGCAGGGGCCTCAGGGGCCGCAGGGCGCGCAAGGGCCGCAGGGTGCGCCGGGTCCCACCGGCCCAACCGGCCCGCAGGGCGCAGCCGGCGCGACGGGACCGCAGGGCATTCAGGGTGCGCAGGGTTTTCAGGGCGCACAGGGACCGGTCGGCGCAACGGGCGCACCCGGCCCCGCGGGGCCTGCCGGCGCGGCTGAGCTTTCCGCCTATGCGCTCGGCGGCGCGCAGGGCGCGTTGAACGTGGCGGCCAACACGCCGATTGCCTTCCCGTCCTTTGTCGCCCAGCCCGCCGCTTCTGTGACGCAGAACGCGGGCACGTTCACGCTCGTCACGCCGGGCACCTATCTGGTGACCGCCGTGCTCAACCCGCCGCCCGGCTCGGCGCTCGCGACAGACGCGGTTCTGCGCGCCAACGGAACGCCCATTTCCTCCACGCAGACGCGCATCGCCAACGGCGACAACGCCGCTTCCTACACGCTTCAAACGCTGGTCACATCGACCGGCGCAACGACCGTCAGCCTGACCGCTTCCGGCGCGCTGGCGCTGACCGGAACGACCCCCGAAGATACGCTCGCCTCCATCACCTTCCTGAGAATCGGATAAATATAAAGCCCGCCCGGCAAAAGCCGAGCGGGCAGCTTGTTGATATAAGCAAACCTGGCTTGAATCGCAAAATCAAGAAATTCAGCGATTCTTTCGTTTGCGGAAAGGGCTATTCTCCCCCTTCGGGGGGAGAATAGCTTTTTGTCTATGGTCTGCCCGCCCGGCAAGCGCCGAGCGGGTTGATGTGTTATTGGGGAAAATCAGTCGCCGAAGCCCGGCAGACCCTCGATCGCATACGCGCGAACCGGGCAGGAATCGGCGCCGACAATCGGCAGCGGCGAATAGCTCATAAAGAACGTATCCTTCTCCAGATATTCAAGGTTCTTGAGCACCTCGAGGAACACGCCGTCATAGGCCATGATGATATCGTGGAAGGGCTTGACGTCCGCCTCGCAGTTCTCGATGGACACGCCGTCGCCGAAGCCGACGCACTTGACCTTGTGGTCGCGCATCCAGTTTGCGGTTTCCGCGTTGACAAACAGGCGCTTATCCGCCGGGCTGTTGGTTTCCGGGGTGAACGGCGGGAACTTCCAGTTGCTGTCCAGAATGACGATATCGCCCTCCTGAATCCGGTCGCCGCAGGCACGGTCGAGATCCGCGCCGGAGATGTGGCTGTTCGGTTCGAGGAAGTCGATGTTGACGTAGATCGCGCGCCCCATGAACGTGGTCAGCGGCAGCTCGCCGACGGACTTGCCATCCTCAAAGTGATGATACGGGCACTCGCAGTGGGTGCCGAGGTGGCTGGTCAGATCCAGCGCGGTGTGGAAATCCGGAATCGGTCCGCCGGTGTTATAGCGGATCAAATGGCAGCGGCGGCTTTCGGTCTTCGGGTCGAGCACCTTCGTCAGATCGACGATACGCAGGTTGCCCATCTTGTATACGCAGTCAGGCATGGGGATTCCTCCTTTGGAGAGCTTTTGAAATCTTTGATACCTTGCGATTTTATTATAACAAAAACCCGTGTTTTGTCAATCGCGAACCGGCAGGAATTGCTTATCGACAAACGCGGCCTTTGGGTGTATGATGGATGCGTGAGAAAAGCGTTTCCCATTTGATTGGAATCGACCCATTTCGGCATTTTTTGTTTGAGGAGATTTTCATGCCTGCATCGTATGTTCATCAGTCCGTCGCGGCGCACGCCGCCGATGCGCTTTTCCTTTTCACCTCCGACGCGGAGCGCAGCGCGCTGCTGGCGGGCGCGGAGGGGCCTGACCCGATGTTCTTCTGCTTCCGCCCCGGCAAGCCGTTCGCGCCGGTCGTCGCCTCCCTGCTGCACACGCAGAAAACGGATGATTTTCTGCTCGCCCTCTGCGACACATGCGCGGGCGACGCGCTCCTGCGCGCGTACTGCTGCGGCTTTTTCACGCATTATGCGACGGATACCACATTCCATCCGTTCGTCTACGCCCATTCTCTGACGGCGGCGGGCAAGTATTCCGGCAACGCGCACTGTACGCTGGAACACCAGCTCGAAACCCTGCATTACCGCCGCGAAGGCCACGCGACCGGCCTGCCGGTTCAGATGGGCGGCTTTGCCGCGCTGGATGCCGCGCAGCGCAAAAAGATCGCCGCCGCGCTTTCCGCCGCGCTCGCGCGCGTGTTTCCGGATTCCGTCCTCTCGCCCGCCCGGCTGGAAAAATGCTTTTCGGACGCGGTCGGCCTGTGCCGCTTCCTCCGCTCCGAGGACGGCAGGCGCTACCGCACGCTGGGCGGCGTGCTCTCCCCCTTCAAGCTGGATGAGGCGCTCCACGCGCACATGATGCCCGCCGAGCCGCCTCAGGCGGATATCGCCAACGACGCGCACGCCCCGTGGGCGTCCATCTGGACGCCGGACGAGGTTCGGCATGACAGCTTCGGCGATCTCTTCGCCGTTTCCGTCGCCCGCGCCGAGGCGCTGGCTTCCGCCGCGAACGCGCTGATGCTGGGGCGCGGCTCGTATGCCGCGCTGCGCTCGCTGCACGGCGGTTTGAGCTATGATTCCGGCCTGCCGTGGCGGGAAACCTGCCCGCCGTCGCAGGCGCCGGGCGCGGCGGCGGATTGAGCCCGTCTGCGCACCTGAGCCGCGTTATTTCCCTTTTGCAAAAAATTCCAAGAAGCCATTGCAATCCGTGCCCCGATTGGGTATAATGCTCCTGTCACAAGCGATTCGTGAAGATGGCAGGGCGCTGCTTCGCGCAGCGACGGTACGGATGCGTTAAGTGCTCGTGTGTGGGAAAAACACGGGACGAAGAAACAAGGCTTTCGCGGTATCCCTCCGGCCCAGAACTGTCTCTTTATTACGGTCATCTCTGCGAATCATCCCCGCCCGGCTCGCCGGGTCTATGATACGCGGAGGTGTTTTTTTGATGCACGGCGTTTTTTCTCGTTTCCTCAAAAAATTTCCCGATTCGGCGCGCACCCTGCGCCGCACGCAGACGCTGACCACCGTCGGCCTGTTTCTGGCCATTCAGATGGTGCTCTCCTCCTATGGCGTGATCCAGCTCAACGACAGCCTTAAAATTTCGCTGGCGCATCTGGCGCTTGCGCCGACGGCCATGCTCTTCGGCCCGGTCGCGGCCGCGCTTCAGGGCGCGCTGAGCGATATTCTGGGCTTTCTGCTCAAGCCGACGGGGCCGTATTTCCCCGGCTTCACGATTTCGGCGGCGCTGGGCGGCGTGATTTACGGCGCTTTCCTCTTTGAAAGCGACCGCAGGCTCTGGCAGATCGTCCTCGCCCGCGCGGTCATCATGGTGTTCGTCAACATCGCGCTCAACACATTTTTCCTCACGATGCTTTACGGCCCGTCTCAGGCGGCGATGCTTCCGGTTCGCGCGCTGAAAAACGCCATGCAGTTTCCGATTGACTGCCTGCTGCTGACGGCCGTTTGCCGCACCGTGCAGCGAATTCCCACGCCCGCAGGGGTTCGGTAAGCGCCTGAAATTCCTTTTCCCCCGTCTGTTAAAAGACCGGCACTTCGCGAAAGCCGTCCGCTTTCCCGAAACGCCGGTCTTTTTTCATCCAATCAATGAGCAAATCCGAAATTCTGCACAGATTCCGATAGCAGGCGCCCCCGTTTTTCAGTATTCAATGCCTTCTCTGGCCGCCAGCTTTTCCGTCTGAAACGGATGCTTTCGCGCGACGATTTCCGAAACGTAGTCCGCCTTTTCGCGCAGCCACTCCGGCGCGTTGCGCCCGGTTGAAACCACGTCGCCGAACATCAGCGCCGCGTCGATCAGCCTTTCCGCGTTTTCCCGCGTCACCATGCCGCAGGCAAGCGCCACGTTCAGCTCATCCAGCACCGTCAGCGCGGGGCAAAGCCCCTCCGCCTCGCTTTGAATATCCGCCGCCTGCGCGTTCTGCTGCTTCGCGGCCTCTTCCTTCTGCGCCGCCGTCATCGCGAACACAAAGCCCGAAATCGGTTTGGCGGGGTACACCGTCGCCCGTTCAAACGTCTTCAGTGCCGCCAGCTCGCCGCTCCGCCCGTCCTTCAAAAACTGCGCGATCAGCACGCGCCGCCCGTGGCCGAGGCTGCGCAGCGCCAGCCCCATCGCCGCCGTCGTCTTGCCCTTGCCGTCGCCGGTATACACATGCAGCTTTCCCGTCATGGCATAACCCTCCGATACATCCCCACAAACAGCTTCGGCGAGAGCAGCAGCAGCGCGCCCTGCGCCGCGATGGCCGCGTCTCCGCTTTTCAGCGCATATCGCGCCAATTCCCACCGATGCGCCTTCAAAAAGGCCATTGCTTCCCCGGCGACCGTCGGCGGCAGACGGTATGCCGGAATGTTTTTGCCCACGTTCAGCGCGATCTGCCCCACGCGCCTTTGAAGTGCCGCCCTCGCCGCGCCGCTCGGCAGCGTCCGCGCCAGCGCATCCAGCCGCGCGCACACCTGCGCATAGCTGGCGCACCACCTCGCGCTCCCGGCGAACGAGGCCATGATGCTCCCCGGCCGCTGGCGGTATTCCAGAATCACCGCGTCAAACACCGCCGCGCGCTTCGCCCGAATCAGCGCGGGCGCCTGAAACAGCTCATCTTCAAATAAAAGCCCTTCCGCCATGCGCAGGCCGTTTTCCAGCAAAAACGCGCGCCGATACACGCACTGCCAGACCATCGGCTCGTATGTCCCGCTTTGGCATTGCGCCGCAAGCAGCGCCCCGCCCTCCAGCACATCGGTCGGGCAAATGGCTGCGCCGTCGGTCAATTCGCCCGTTTCGTCGTTCAAAAAGCAAAAGCGCGCCTTCGCCATGTCCAGCCGCTTTTCCTGCGCCGCCTGCGTCAGCCGCCAGAGCGCCTCCGCGCGCGGCACATCGTCGCTATCCAGAAAATAGACGTATTCGCCCCGCGCCGCATCCAGCCCCGTGTTGCGCGCCGCGGAAAGGCCGCCGTTCTGCGCCCTGCGAATCACGCGCGCATTCGGATGCGCCGCGCAGTATGCCGCCGCAATCGCCGCGCTGCCGTCCCGCCCGCAGTCGTCCACCAGCAGAATTTCGCTTTCCTCCGCCGGAAGCGCGGCCAGCGCGTCCAGACACGCCCCGATGTATTTTTCCACCTGATAAAACGGAATCACCACGCTCAACTGCATGCCGTTCCCTCCCTCCGGGCGGCAATTCCGGCTTGTCAACCGCCCCGTTTTGTGCGATAATAAACGATGTATGTATTATAGCATATTGCTGCGCAGGAGGAAAGAGCGTTGATTAGCGTCATTGTCATCGGCAAAAACGAAGGGGAGCGGCTTGTCGCCTGCCTGAGGAGCATCCAAACCGCGCTGAGTGCGTTGGCGCACGAGGTCGTCTATGTGGATTCCTGCTCGACGGATCAAAGCCTGCAAACGGCCAAGGCGCTGGGCGCGCGCTGTTTTCTGCTCGCCGAGCGGAAGACGACCGCCGGTCTGGGGCGCTTTGTCGGCGCGAAGGAAGCGCGCGGCGAATATCTGCTGTTTCTGGATGGCGACATGCAGCTTCAGCCCGGTTTCGCGGAAAAGGCGCTGATGGCCATCGCCGCCAAGGGGTATGACGGCGTGTGCGGCATCCGCGAGGATGTGTATCTGCGCGGCGGGGAGGTTGTCTGCCGGAACGACAATTATTTCGGCTGCACGCAGGAGCGCCTCGCGCCGGTATTCGGCGGCGCGCTGATGATTACCCGCGACGCGCTGGACGCCTGCGGCGGCTGGGCGACGGACACGATCGCCTGCGAGGAGGCCGAGCTGTACGCGCGGCTCAAGGCGATCGGCTGCCGCATCGCGGAAATCCCCGTTCCGATGATCCTGCACACGGATGCGGTGCGCGACAGCCGCAGTCCGCTTTCCACCGTCTTTTCCGCGCGTCGGCTGGGCGAAGGGCAGGCGCTGGCCTGCGCGATGAAGGCGCGTCGGGCGCGCGCCTATATCCGCCACGAGCGGGAAAAATTCACCTTTTACGCGCTGGATTGGCTGGCGCTCGCGCTGCTGGCGCTTGTGCCCGGTTTCGGCCTTGGGCTGATGATGCTGATCGAGTGCATGCAGCTGGGCTGGCTGCTGGCTCAAAAGCGCCCGCGCGCGTTCATATCGCAGAAATTGTTTTTCTTCGGGCTGCCGCTGGGGCTGATGACCTATCGCGAGCGCAGCCGCGCCTATGCGGCGGAATAATCAGACGGGAGACTGCCGTATGACAAAAATCAGTTTTATCGTCGTGGCTTACAACGCCGCGCAAAGCCTCGACGCGCTGCTGGGCGACCTGCTCTCTCAGACGATCGCGCCCGAACATCTGGAGGCGCTGCTGGTGGACAGCGCCTCCACGGACGACACCGCGCAGATCATGCGTCGCTTTGCCGCGCGCGCACCGTTTGAGGTGAAGCTGCTGGAAAACCCGAAGCGCTGGCTGGCCAGCGGCATCAACGTCGCGCTGCGCGCGGCGACGGGCGACGCCGTGATCCGTCTGGACGCGCATGCGCGCATGCCGAAGGATTTTCTGCAAAAGAATCTGGACGCGCTCGCCCGCGGGGAGGATATCGTCGGCGGGAGTGTCTGCGGCGCGCCCCCGGAAACCGCATGGGAAGCCGTCACCCGCGCGCTGGATACGTCCCGATTCTGCGGCGGCGCGGCGCCCTTCCGCAACGGCGGCGAAGCGCGCTACGTCGATACGCTGGCCTACGCGCTCTATCGCCGTGAGGTCTACGACCGCGTGGGGCTGTACGACGAGCGCCTGCGCCGAACCGAGGATAACGACATGCATTACCGCATGCGCAAGGCCGGCTATCGCTTCTTTTTTTCGCCGGATATCGTTTCGTGGCACGCCGCCCGCAAGACGCTGCGCGGCCAGCTCAGCCAGAAGTGGGGCAACGGCTACTGGATCGGTCGGACGATGCGGATTCAGCCGCGCTGCTTTGCCCCGCGCCATCTCGTGCCCGCGCTGTTTGTGCTGGCGCTGATCGTGCTGGCGCTGCTCTGCCCGCTCTCCCCGCTTCCGCTGACCGCCATGCTCCTGCTCTACGGCGCGCTGGATGTGCTTTACGCCGCCAAGGCCGCGCTGGAAGCGCCATGTGGAAAGCTGCTGACCTTCATCTGCCTGCCCTTCCTGTTTCCGGTCGTGCATATCGTCTACGGAACAGGCACGCTCTGCGGTCTGCTGACCGGAAAGGCCGAAAGCCATGCTTGAGTGGATCGACGATATCACGGCGTTCATCTTTCTGCATGACGCGCCGCAAAAGGCGGATATCCTCTTCATTCCCGGAAACGGCCACGCCGAGCCGTCCGAATACGCCGCTCAGTTATACCATTCGGGATACGCGCCGCTGATTCTTCCCTCCGGCCGCTTCTCCGTCACGACAGGCGGGTTCGACGGGCAGAAATCCGGCGCAAGGCGCTACGAAGGGCGTTTTGAAACGGAATGGGCGTTCATGCGGGCGGTTTTGCTGGCCAACGGCGTGCCGGATCGCGCCATCCTGCGCGAGGACGAGGCGACGTTCACCTATCAAAACGCCATTTATTCCCGCAGGCGCACGGACGCGGAAAAGCTGACCGTTCGCCGCGCCATCCTGTGCTGCATGCCGGTTCACGCCCGGCGCGCCAAGATGTATTATCAGACGCTCTTCCCCGAAACCCAGCTTCTCCTCTGCCCCGCGCCGGGGACGGCCATCACCCGCGAAAACTGGATGTTCGAGCCGGACGGCATCGACCAAACGCTCGGCGAGTTGACCCGCTGCGGCAGTCAATTCCACGACATTCTGCGCGAAATCACACTTTGATGCAGTTTCGCGCCAAATCTTGTAAAAAACCGGTTGACAAGAATCGGCTTTCATGGTATACTGAACAAGTGCTTAGGGGTATGGTGTAATGGTAACACGTGGGTCTCCAAAACCTTTGTTGAGGGTTCGAGTCCTTCTGCCCCTGCCAATGCTCGAAAATCCGAACACATTCTTCCTTCCGAAGAGATTTGTGTTCGGATTTTCTTTTTATGTTTCAACGAACCGCAAATAGACTTGATTTTCACGTACAGAAAAGCCCGGCCGATCCTCCAGCCGTGCTCCCCTTTACCATTCAATTTTCACCAGATCCTCGACGGTTACGCCGAGCGTGTGCGCCAATCGAAGCACTGTTTCGACCGTCGCGCCGTTGATGTTGCTCGCCCCGCGTTCGAGCTTTTGCAGGGTACTCAGCTTCACGCCGGATTTCATTGCCAATTCTTCCTGCTTTAAGCCTGCATTGAGGCGCGCTTCTTTGATGGTAGTCATTTCGTTTCGCCTTCTTTCTGCTTGATGTACTGGTAGAGCTTGACCGTCAGCGCCGTCAGCACAATAACCTGTGCCGCCTGCAAAATAATCCCAGAGATTTCAAGAGCCATTTTCAGCTTTTCCATTGCGTTTTACCTCCGAGCCTGATACAATAAAGATGAAGGCCGGGAGGCTTCCGCCTCCCTTCCTCCGTCCGGCGCTTATTGAGTCATCTTGTCGATGATCGTTGCGAGCAGATTGATGATTGCACCCGCAACTTCCAGCGCCCAGCCAACAGCGCGAGCTTTGCGATTGCCAGATCGCTTTGCTTGCTCTGTTGGTTTTTCTTTTTCTGGCTCATTGGCTTTCCCTCTTTTCTGATTTCTGACTATATTACACTATTTAATTGCTAGCATGCCAATGCTTTTTCTTTTGTTTTCAAAGAAAATTTGAAAAACCGCTGCAATTTTCACCGCAGCGGTTTTGTTCTTTATATGCCTTGCATCAGCAGTCGGAACGTCTCGCGCCCTTTCGGCGTGATGAGCGTCTGTGTACCACCCCAGCCGGTCTTTTCATTGACGCACTCCTTCAACTCAAAAAGGCCGTTGTTCTTCTCCGCGTAAGGCACCAGTTTTCCCCTCTTATCGCGGTAAACATACTTGTGACCCAACAAGAAACCCACAAACGCCTTTTCCTTAATCTTCATCTCTTTCGCCGTTTCTCGGAAGTTGGTCAAAAGATTGCGATCTACCAGCTCATCAAAATAGTCTGCTTTCGGCTGCATGATTTGCTTCTGCACCGTCAGTTCACTGTTCTGCACAGCCAGCTCAGCGATCCGTGCGTCGCGCTGTTTGAGCTTCTCGCTCGCCATCGTCAGCGCGCGGGCTAATAGCTCTTCGTCGGTCATCTGCGCTTCGCCTGCGATGTATCCACCTGTCTTGCGGATGGCCGGAACGACTTCATCCGCGATCATCGCCTGAAAGCGCTCCGCTGTCTCGTTCTTGGCTTTCATCGCGAGGCGATAGAAGATGTTCTCAGGGATGTAGTCTCCCGTGGTACACTTCTGTTCCACGCCCAAATCAGTGAGATAACCACGCACCCTCGTCCAATTCACAACCTCGTTTCCGCTGTCAGCTTTCTTCGTGAACCCTAGCCCCCGCGCCACGGTTTCAAGATTCAAATATGCAACGCCGTCTTTTTCATAGCAGGGAATCCCTTGAATATTCATAATCTCGTTCATCTGTTTCCCTCCGTTCATCAATTCTTCTGGGTCGCGTTCTTCATCGCGCAGCGATACCCCTTACTCGCGCCGTATCGGAAGGCCAGATAAAGGGCTTCGCCTATATCTTCATATCTTCCAATTTCGTACAAACATTGCACTTCTTTCACCACCATGTCATAGCGAATGAACCCATGTGCATTCAAGTCAGTCTTGGCAATGTATCGCTTCATCGCGTTCTTAATATCTTTCTGCATATAAAATGCCTCCTGTGTGTCGAGGATTGACCTTGCAGGCGACATGTGATACAATATTCATGCACCTGTAAGGGTGTGTGTCATAAGGCTTGTCGCATTCTTTGGTAGAGGGGCGGCAAGTCTTATTCTTTTTCGGTCAACAGATCGATTCCTCGCCTGATCGCTTCACTTCGAGATACATTCTCGCGTTTGCAGTATTCCTCGAGCTTTTGCTTAGACGTTTGATTCAGGCAAATGCTCATTTTTTCTGTTTTAGCGTTTTCGACCTTTGGCCGTCCCGTTCTGGGACTCATTGTCTCACCTCACTTTCATTCGCACCTTTATTATAATTTAGGTGTGAATGAAAGTCAAGAGGTTTTTTATTTTTCTCCGTCTCCTGCGCTCTTCATAACCTCCAGCGCCTTTTTGAGCACGCCGGGAATCGGAAGCCCCAATTCTGCCGCGTTTTCAATGACACTCACACCCTCGCTGGCAATGAACCACAAGCACACCGCCCCAGTGACAGCGTTAAACTGAACGCCCGCACCATGCGCCACCGCGAAATCCAGCAAAACCGCAAGCAGTACAACTGCAAGAATCATCATCTTTCGCATCAGGCCAGAAAATGCCTCTCGACTGGAAAGGCCGCCGCCTTCCGTCTTTGGCGATACGCCGACAAGGCCACACATCAGCCCCGTGGCATAATCCAGACACATCACGCCCAACAGTACCCACATCAGAGGCGGCAGACCTGTGATAAACGACAGTATCGCACCACAAGCAGCAGCCGTGATTTTCGCAAGTTTATCCATTCGTATTCCCCCTTTAATCCTCCCCGGCCTTGCAGCAATATTCCCCGCTGACCCAGCCGGTATATCCCTTATACGTCGTCTTGATCCAGCCTGCTCTCGTTTCGAGCGCGACGATTACGGCTCCATCCGGGAGCATCTGCATATATTCACCGCGGACATCCGGCCTTTTTCGCATCCGCAAACCCGTCTGGGCGCAGACGATGTATGCCGTGCCCGTCGGTGCCGCGTCAACATTTTCTGCCACCGCGATCATCCGATGCACCCCCAGCCCGTTCCAACCGTTCTTTTCCGTCAGCGCGGTTTCGACCACGCCGCCCCGGCTCTTGCTTGAGTGAATGACCGTGCCCCGCTCCGTCACCAGACCGGTGTGGCTCACGTCGCCCGTGCCCACGCCCATGAACGCCAGCATCCCCGGCTTCGCGCCGGAAATGCCCGCCTGCTTCCACGTCAGGTCGCGGTATTTTCCGCGCTTGCTGTCGCTGTCCCACAGGGCGTTTGTGCCTGCCGTCGTGTAGCGCTTGTCGCCGCCCGCACAGGTGCGGATGACCTTCTTGATGAGGTTGATGCAGTCCAGCGTTTCGTAGCTTGTCCCGATCAGCCCCCGTGCCGCGCGGATGGCCGCTTCCGCCTGAATCATCGGGTTCGCCCCCTTGCGTCACTCCGTCACGAGGTCTTCGCAACCGCTGTCGATCAGGACTTCTTTGACCTTATCCTTGAGCAGGCGCGGAACCTGCGCGTAGGTCTTCTTGCCAAGCATAATCTGCTGTGCCCAAATCATAGCCATCATATCTTCTTCCTTTCCGCTCATCACGAGCAATCCAAAAATTTTAAGCATATACAATCTCGCTCATCTCGAGGATGCATTGCAGTAGGGTTTCGTTCTGGTCTTCGAGCGCTTTAATGCGCTCCTCTTGCGTCGGTTGTGGCTCTCCCGGTTCCGGCACTTCCGGCTCGACGTACACACTGCCGTCGTCGGAGAGCTGCACCGCGTTGTCAAGGGTGCGGTAAACGGTCGTGTAATCGCTAAAATCGCCGAGCTGGGTCACGCCGTCCATGCGCCACGTCGTAAAGCCCGTTGTTGGAGCGTCGGTGATACCGCCAAGCTCAATAACATGTTCACTGCGCCGCGAAAACGTTACTTCCCGGATTTCGTCCGATGCGTTTATCTTGATTTTAATCATTGCATATCCTCGTTTTCACAGTCAATTCCGTTCCTATTCGGTTCATATTTTTACCCATGTAATTTGTTTAGCGCCGTTTATTTGTACGCCCAAAAACGCCTCGCTGCCGGCACCAACGCCCACATAGTATGTGTCCGAATAAAAACTTCCCGGCCAGCTTCCGCCACTAAGTCGGATAAAACCGCCATAATCAACAGGCACCGTATTTCCTTTGCTTTTTTCTGCATAAAAACTACCTGACTTTATCGAGCCGATAGCATTTTTTATGGATTTAACCGCTTCGGCGCTGGCGACTTTTTTAGACAAGTCCGTGCTTGCCATAATCTCTTCTAACGTCAGTGCGTCGGATTGATTGACTTTATCGTCCTTTAGCTGACTGACCATCGCCGCATCCGCCGCGCCGATGTTCTCCCTCGCCTGCGTCTTTTGCGCATCATTAAGCGTCTGCGCCGTATACAGCACCGCTTCCTGCGGCGCATCCCTGCCGGGGTCGCCCTTCTCCCCCTTCTCGCCCTTTGCGCCGGGATCGCCTTTCTCTCCTTTCTCTCCCTTTGCGCCGGGCTCTCCCCGAAGCGACGCTATCTGCTCATCCGTCAGGCTTTCAAAAGTCACCTCGCCGTCCTTGCCCTTTGGCCCTTGTGGGCCGGTGGCTCCCGTCTCGCCCTGCGGCCCTTGCGGGCCGATTGCGCCAGTTTCACCTTGCGGCCCCTGCGGGCCGGTGGCTCCAGTCTCGCCCTGCGGCCCCCGCTCGCCGGTGTCGCCTTTTTCTCCCCTCGGCCCCTGCGCGCCAGTGTCGCCTTTCTCACCTTTCGGGCCTTGCGCGCCGACAAATTCCCCGTTGTCGAGCTTCTTTTGCACGTCGTTTGCAACCTTCTGCGCACCGCTCGCCGCATCGTCCGCCCGTTTGGCGGCCGCGTCCGTGTTCTGAACGGCGGTTTTCATCAGCCCATACTGCGCGATGATTTCATCCACCGACGGAATGGTGTGTCCGGGATCGACGAGCGAATCCGTCCGGGTGCGCGTCACGTCACCCCTGCCGCAGAAAATCGTGATGAGCTGCTGCTCCCTGCCGATGGCCACGGACAGCGTAAACCCGCCACTTTGGCTGTAGCAGGGCGCCTCCAGCGTCACCTCCGCCGCATCGCCGACCGTCCTTCCCGCCATCATCACCGTCGCCTGATCCTGCCGAACCACGCTGGCGGTGACCGTCCATCCCGTCAAATCGACCGGTTCTCCGCCCGCTTTCACCCGAACGCGCAGCACGTGCGCCAGCTTATCGCCCATCGCGAACAGGCTCGGCATGCCCGTCATGCCGATTCCGGCGAGGATATCCGCGCTGTATTCAAGCGTGATCGGCTGCATGTGCTTCCTCCTTCCGCAGACGCAGGGTCAGCGAGGTATCGAGCATCATGTGCGTCAGTTTGGTGTAGCCCGCATACACCGTTCCCGTTTGATCGTTCTCATCAGCATAGACCGTCAGCGTTTCGCATCCGTCAAACGCCCTCGCTGCCTCCGGCAAGCGGCCGTCAAACGGCATATCAATCCATATTTCTCCGGGGCTCATCGCCATCGCGGTGGAAACCCAGTTAATCGGCCATCTCTTTTTCGCCTTCGCCCGCAGCAGCATCGTTCGCGTCTCCCTTCATCGCTTCGTTGCGCAGCTCCTTCAGATAATCCATGCACAGGCTCATCCGCTTGACGTTTTCGTGTCCCCTGACCTCAATCTCGTCGAGCGTGTTATAAATCGCCTGCAAATGTGTCGCCATATCCATATTGTCACCCTCCAAGCGCCGTCACCTCGCGCGTGGTGAACGTCGCCAGCTTCAAATTGGCGCGCTGCGTTCCCCCGTAATAAAGCGCGACCTTCATCAAATCGCCCTGCCTGCGCACCGTCACGTCGCCGCCGCTGACATACAGCGTATCGGGGTATTTGTTTCCGCGCCTGTAAATTGTCTTGACGGTGCCGTTCACATAATACTTTTTATACGGCAGCTCCTTGTATGCGCTGCCGCTCTTGGTGTACAGCGTCGCATTGATGACGCCGTACCCGGTCAGCGCCTCCACGCTGCCGTTGGCGTAATACAGATCGGAATACACCTCGCTGCCGCGCAGGTGATAGGTTTCGCTCGTCCCCGGCTCGTAAAGCGATCCGGTGTATTCGTTTCCCTGTAGCAGTGGGCCGCTGCCGCCCGCCATAATATCCAGCGCATCTTCCCCTCGGCTTTCGCCGGGGCTCGACCATATCTTCACCTCGTTCGAGGGCCTGCCGCTTCGGTTTCCCTATCGCCCCGCCGGGCTGGTCTGTGAGCGTTCCCCTCATCAGGGCTTCGTTGCTGATCGTCCAATCCATTCGATTTTTTCCCGTCGCGTTTGGGCGTTTCTCATCCCTGCGCTGTGGCCGAATGGCTTCAGGATATTCCAGCAGTTCAGCAGGCTATTTTTGCGCAGGGTCACCCCTACGCCGCGCCGCCAAAGGCAATCGTCTCGCCCGCCTCCGGCGTTCGGGTCACCCCCTCGCCGATGGCCGCCGCGAAAACGGTCGCGTCAGCCGAAGGGGCCGACTCTCCCGACGCTTGCGTGAAATCCGTGACGGCGGTGTATGTCTTCCACGAGCCGTCCTTTTCGCCGATATGCACATAGTTGTTGGTGACGATCAGCTTTTCGGTGTAGAGCGATTTCGCCTTCACGCCGCCCGTCGTCAGCCCGTTGACCTTGGTGATGAGCGCGTCAAGGTCGATCTTGTCCGCCTTGAGCGTGATCTTGCTGTTCGCGCCGTCGATGGCGATTTCCGCCGCGGAAACGCGCTGACCGAGTGCATCCGTCACCGTCTGATCGGCCTTGAGCCTGATCTGCGCGTTCGCCGCACTCAGGTCGATGGAAACCGCGTTGATCTTTTTGTTCTGCTGGTCGCCCTGCTGCTCGACCTCCTCCTTGGTCGCGCGCAGCTTGATATCCTCGGCCTGCATGAGGATCGTCTTTGCGTTCATCTGGATCGCTTCGGCGTTGAGCTGAATCAGCGCCGCATTTTGGATGATTTTATTGTTCGCGCCCGCACTTCGTCCGCGCGATGCGATTTCCGATCGGGCAAGCGCGGCGACCGCCTTTGAAAGCGTTCGCGGCTGGAAATCTTCCTCGCCGATTGTGATCTTGGTCAGATGCGGCCGCACATAGTCGCGCTTGATCTCCAGCACCGTCGCCATCACCTTTTCGCCGCTGCGGGCAATGACGGCCACGCGGTCATACATCCGGACGGCCTTGTATTCCATTCCCGGCTGCATTTCCACATCGGCAACCGTCGCCGTGCCGGAGACATGCGCCGTTTGCCGCGCCTTGAGCTTCTCCCACGTCTTTTCAAGCAGCTTGGCCGCGTCCGTCTCGTTCTCGTCAAGCACCATCATCTCGCGCACCAGCGCGCCGGGCGGCGCGTCCGGGTTGTCGATGTAGGCCTGTCCGGCCGGCTTATCCGCCGGGTCGCCGTTCGCCCTGCTCCACGCCGCATCCGCGATCGTCATGCGCGTGGGAACGTCCTGCGTGCCCGTCGCCGCGCCAACGCCATAGGCGCGGGTGATCGGCCGCTCGCTGTGCGTGATGGCGATATCCGTCGCATCCAGCCGCGCCTCGAAGATGCGTCCGCGAAACGTGCTTGTCCGTTCGGTCACCACAAGGCGCCTGCCCATCACCACGCCGCCGCTGATGGCGTAACCCGGCAGCACCCGAACCTCGTGGGTACTTTCCAAATCGCTCAGCGCCGCCCACGCGGATGTGTAGCCGGTCGCCACCTTCTCGCTGCGTCCACCGCCGCCCTCGATACGCCATCCGCGCCCGGCGAGAATCTGCCGCGCCGCCTCGATGGCCGTCGCGCTTTCCAGCTCGACGTTCAGCGTCACGGTGTCCTGAAGCTCGGCGCGCGCCGCGTCCGTCGCGGTGACGATGTCCGTTCCGTTGTGATCGTCGTGCTCCACGCTGTCAATGGTGAACAGCCGGAACAGGCCGTCCACGCAGGAAAACCCCAGTTCTTCGCCCGGCGTCGCGCCCGCTGTCTGCGGGAAAACCGCCTCCAGCGTGCCCCCGCTCTCCGTATGCAGCATCTCGGTCACATCCGGCAGAACCCGCCGAATCCGGCGGTTCGCATCGAAGATATACACCGTCACGCCCATTCGCATCGCCACCTTGCCGTCAGGCTGCCGCCGTCGTCGCTGGTCAGTCCATGTACCCCCGGCCTGAAAGCCGCCGAAAAGTTGCTTCTGTCCACATCGAGGCGGCTTTCGATATGCGCGCCATCCAGCGTCACCGCGCCTGTTGCGAAATCCACGCCTAGCTTTTGCCCCGCAGAAAGCGCGCCGTTTATATGCAGCACCTCCCGCCCGTCGAGCATCCACGTCACGCCGCTGCGCGCCGCCGCCATCGTCTGGGTAATCGCCGGGCGGCACACCGCGCTCCCGCCGATGGAAAGCGTCGCCTTGCCCTGTCCCGTCGCCGCCGTATAGGCCAGATCATGCGCATACGGGCGCGGAACCAGAAAAATCACCTCCACCTTTGCGAAACCGAAGACAAATTCCGGCGTGCTGATGGATTTAACGATTCCGTCATACGCCACGCCCGGCCAATGCGTCGGCTCAATCTCGCCCGTATCCTGCCCGGAAGCCATCGCCCAGGCGGCCAACAGCCCCCGGATTCGCCAGCCTTCCTCCCGCCTGCGCGCGGCGATATTGACGTTCACCTTGTATTCGCCCTGCACGACGGCATACCCAACGGCGGTTTCGCCATCTCTGCCCGCGATAGTATACACATCCCGGTCGGGCATTCCCGGCGGATATTCCTTTTCGATGGACAGCGCCGGATGTACGCCGCACAGATCCATGCCGCAAAATCTCAAGTGTTTTTCGCCTCCTTACGCATTGTTTCTGGCGGCGGCCGTCCCCTGAAGCGTGTCGATATGCGGAAAAACCGCTTTCGCCATCGCTTTTCCATCCACGTTCACGCTGACGGCGAGGGACTGCGCGCCAGCCTTGTCCGCGCCCTTGGTCGAGCCGCCGGAGGGCATCGGCAGATCATACAGGCCGCGGGTGAACGGGCTGCCGATGGACACCGTCGGGCTGAAAACCATGCTGTTGAGCTGGCCGAGCACCGCCGCAACGTTGTTCACCGTCGTCTGCGCCGCCGCCAAGGCCACGCTTTCTTTTTCAGTGATGCCGTTGCCAATGCCCGTGCTCAGATTTTGACCCGTGATTTTCGCATTCTCAACCGCGCTATCGCCCTTTTCTTTTGCACTCTGATTGATGCCATCCATCGCTTCATCAATCTGCCTTTGCAGTTCGATTTCCTTAGCACTCAACTGCGTAATTAGTGCATCATCACTCGTTCCACAGGCTTCAACGAGCTGTTCATGTACTTCTTTGAATTGCGCCTTCAAACTTTGCACATAACTGTCTGAATAATCAATCGTAGTTTGATCACCCGTGTCAAACAGCTCCTGCAAGTAATTTGAAACATCCTCAAAGGTCAGCCAGTTTTCCGGGCTTAACCAGCTTGATTCGTCCCATTGGATAGGTCGATCATTTCCATGCTCCATGAATGTTTTCCAAAAGCCTTTTTCCGTGATCTCGCCAAGCAGAGCGTTGACTTCTTCCAGTGCTGCTGCCAAATTGTTTTTGATCGGCGTGCTGACAATTCCGGCTTTTTCACCCAAGCCTGCCCATGCTTCTTTCAGACGATTTGAGGCGCTTTGAGCTTCAATCAACTGTTTATTGTTCTGTTCAAAGCTTTTCTTCGTTTCTACAAGTCCGCTGCTCGTCAGGTAAGCCAGCGCAACTTGCAGCTTGCCCGTCGGCGTTTCCGCGTTCTTCATAGCTTCGTTAAATTCATTGACGTCGTAACCCATGGATTCAATGACCTTTGCGAATTGCCCCGTCGCTTCGCCCTTGCTGATGGTCTCCTGAATACTCTGCGCAAGGCCGTCGAACGTCGTGCCGTCGTATTTAAGGCACGCACCGACGATGTTGTTGATGGCCTCAGTGATTTCGTCGCTATTCCATCCGGTCTGCGTTAAGGCTCTTACGCCCGAAAGCGCGCTTTCGATGTTGCCTGTAATGCTGGCGACTTCATCAGCCTTCCCCTTCGCCCACTCATAATCAAAGCCGTCATCTTCGACGTTCTGCTTGAATATGGCCAGCGTTCGGTTGTATTCTCGGCTGCTTTCTTCTAATTCCGATAATCCCTGATATACCCCCTGCGCCATATTCCACGCCGACCCGGCGGCCGTGACGAACGACGAACTTTTGATCTCTTCAAGGCTCTGCTTCATCTGCGCGGCCATGCTTTCAAGGCTTTCCTTGGCCTGATCCGCGCCGTCGCCGATGCCATCCTCCAGCTGGCGACCCACGCGCACGCTGTCGCGCCCCAGATCCTGCGCCTCGCGATCGGTCGCATCCAATTCGCGGCGCATCTTTTCCAGCGTCGCCTTGGCGCTGTTGAGCTTGATTTGGTAATCGTCGGTCGCCTTGGCCGTCTCGCCGTATTTCTCGCCTGCGTCCTTCACCGCACCCTCAAGGCTTTTGACAATCTCCTCCTGCTGGGCAATTTCACTCCGGAGGGTTTGGCTCTTGGCCGTCAAAAACGCCTGCTTATCGCCGTTGGTTTCAAACTCGGCAGAGGCGAGCTTCAGCTCGCTGCCCAGCACGCGCAGACCGCGCTGCGCCTCGCTGAGCGCCTTTTTATACTCGTTTTCACCGTCAAGCGCCAGCGTTGTGCGAATTTCTCTCTTGACCGCCATTTAATCCTCCCATTCGCCCGTGCGCGTACGCCGAATCCCGTGTTGATCGTCGTCATACGCCCGCCGCGCCAAATACAAATCCATAATCAAACCCGGCGCCATGCGCTCGGCTTCCGGCCAGTTTACGCCGGCAATCAGCGCGTAGGACGCACAGCGCCGGGCAGTCAGGCTCGCGCTTCTTTTTTTTTTGAGTTTTTCGGCCACCACGTCGATATCCTCGTCGTCGTCCTCCGCCATTTCGCGCTTCATGCCCGCCACAAACGCGCGGGACGCCTGCCGATTGGCCTGCGCCAGCGCCTTCGGGCTGAGGTTCTTTGTGAGGTATTCCTCCGTCGGGGCTTCTCCGCCGCAATAGCGCGCGCCTGCGCGGGCGAAAATGGCCAGACAGGCGATTCGCGCCTTCACCGTCTTATCCGCTTCCATCTGGTCAAGGCCGCCGAATCGCTCGTCGATTTCCATCCATGCGCCCAAATCAAACCGAACCGGGAATGTCCGCTTGCCGACCTGAATCTCGATCACGCTTCAATCCCCGCTTTCTTGTCGATCCATGCGCGCGCTTCGCTCTCCCTGGCGAACATCCTGCGTTCGCGGAAACGAACCTGCAGCGCCGGGTTGTTCTTTACGCCCATGATGCTGCCCTCCAGCGTCGGGGTCTGCCACTCGATGCTCTGCCCCTTTGTCTTGGCGCTTTCCGTGCCGAGACCGAAGATCGCCTTATGCACCCAGTAGGCGATATAGCTTGTCTTGTTATCCTTGCGCCGCACGCGGATATAGCCCGTGCCGACATAGGGCGCGCTTTCGCCTGTCTCGTGGTAGGTTTCTTCACCCGCCTCGCCTTCCTTCACGTCGCCCAGCAACATCACGCGCGCCTCGTCGCTCGCGTCGTCCACGCCGAGCTTGATCGTGCCACCGGTGATGGAGTTATCCTCCTCCTTGACGCGATCATCCGCATAGAGCGGGTTGCTGTTGCGCGTATAGCTGATCTCGGCGGTCATCATGCCGCCGACGACCTGCCCTTTGCCGTAGATGATGGGCTGTCCGTCCGTCTCCTGCTGAATCGGCGCGGCGACGGCATACAAAAGGCCGACAAATGCCATGCTTTATCCTCCCTTCAAATGTCTATCCCAAATATCCCCGAAGACCTGCTGCACCGTTGGAAGCGCCTTCTGCTCGGCTTCTTCAATCCAATGCGAACCCCGGATGCGGCTCGTTCCATAGTGCAGCAGATACGCCTTTTCGGCGTTACGCACAGGCTTCTTCTTGTGATCCTGCCCGCGCGGGTAAACGTCAATCTTCCGCACGCCGTCCGCGTCGCTTTTGGGCGCTTTATCCGCCTTGATGGATTCGATCATGTCGCCGCTGTCATGATAGCCGTGCGCTTCCGCCGTCTCCTGCCACGCCCGTTTGACTTCTTCCGCCCCAGCCAGCAGCATTTCATCGGCGGTTTCTCCTGCGGCTTCGCCCATCCACGCCATTTCTTCGGCAATGCTGTCGATGCCGTCCGTCGAAAACTGCGCCATGTCACACCCCGTCGCAGGTGAAGCTGATGTGGAGAAAGCCCGTGTCCTGCTCGTAGTCGATCTCCATCGCGTAGGCCACGCCGGGCGCATCATCCAGCACGGCGCGGATGTTGGCGGTTATCGGGTCATCCTGCATCCGGGTGAACCGATCAATGACGAAATGCCAGCCGTCGGCATAGCGATTATCGACAAGCAGATTCATCGGCCACAGGGGCTGCCATGTGGTGTAATCCTCCCCGGTGCTGTCGCTCTCGTAGGCGCAAGCGTCCGGATCGGCCGCAAGCACCAGCTCGCGAATGTCCGCAAGGGTCATGCGGCCGTCACCTCCTCCAGCGTCAAATCCGTAATGTCCTCGCCGCTCTCCTCGTCCGTGCCGTGATACGCGCGGGCAATGGTATACACGCGGCCGCCAAGATGCGCCGTGTCGCCCTGCCGAATCTCGCGGCATTGGGCGATGCGGATGCGCGCGTCCGCTTTCTGCGCAAGCCGCCGCTCCGTCTGCCAGACGGGCGAGGTTTCAAAGCTCAGTTCGGCATACCAACTGCGAAAGCGCAGGGTCTCCGTCCAAATCGGCTTTTCGCCCTTCGGCGCCATGTTGCTGCGGGCAAAAATCTCCGCAATGCCTCTGTCCAGAATCAATCCGCCAGCCACCTTTCCCGCCGGTCAAGGCGCAGCCAGTCCGGCATATCGCCCGGCTTATCACGGTTCTGGTATTGCCAGACGGTGTAATCCACAAGTAACATCATATCGTCCGCGCTTTCGGTCAGGTGAATCCCCGTCCTTTTCAACTTGGCCGCCGCGCCCTCGATGCGCTTTTTGAAGTACGCATCCAGCGCCGTGTCGCCCGGCGGGCGGTTGAGGCGGGCTTTCACCAACCCCAGCACCATCTCCATATCCACGCTTACTCCTTCGCGGTGCCCTTGTTCGCCTTATCCTCGGTAAAGGTCACCGCGTCGGCGGTCGGCGTTGCGCCGCTCAGGCCGATGACCACAAATCCCTCCGCAATCACGGGCATACCGTCATAGCGAGCCGTCGCGCGGTATACGGTCTGATCCTCGATGAAACGATACTGATCGCTGACGGCGATATCCGTTCCGGCGCGTTCGCAGAGCAAATACAATTCGCCATAGCCGCCGATGATGACGTTATCGGGGATGAACTCCAGCTCCTCCACCGCGCCGCCGAGCACCGGCATGGTATGCTCCATCGCGGAGACCATCATGCCCGCCGCGTTGATGTTCAGCGCCTCAGCCTGCAACCGGTTGAAGG
>OIDZ01000089.1_pt1 | contig 25852 bp, 27 predicted proteins | sample 1581681 | NCBI WGS metagenome assembly OIDZ01 (sample SAMEA3882512, study PRJEB24775) | human gut metagenome | biome: human-associated habitat; feature: intestine environment; material: feces | place: Netherlands | collected 2009/2010
CCTCCTACCGCAAGACGGTTCGTAAAAGGCTCCAACCACAGCCCTTTACAGTATTGTTAATCAGTTAGATACCGCCAGACGGTTTATGTAGAACAAGGTTACAAGAGTAATGAAGTGCCATGTTGGAGTGGATGCTGGAACAGGGCTGGTTCATACCATAGAAGTCACACCAGCCAATACACATGACATCACGGTAGCTTCAAAATTGATACGATCTGATGACGAAGTTGTTTACGGAGACTCTGGGTTTGTAGGCATTCAAAAGCGTCCTGAAATCAAGGAAAACGAACACTTGGCTTCTATCGATTACCGTATCGTTCGCCGACCGGGAAGCCTGCCGAAAGTATCCGACAATGCAATTGATTGGGAGCGGTTTATCGATCATCGCAAGGCGTCTATACGCTGTAAAGTGGAACACGTCTTCAGGATCGTGAAGCGTCAGTTTGGATACGCCAAAACGGCATATCGCGGATTGCAGAAGAACGCAAATCGGCTATATGCGTTGTTCCTCGGCTCCAATCTCTACATGCTGGCACGTGCAGGACGGTCTCTCCAAAAACTTAAGATCGCCTGATAAGGGGGTATTATGCCCATTTGAGCCTCTAGGAGCGGATTACAGGGAATCCGAATCCCGAAAAGGCTCTGGAAAGGCTGCTTTCGCGTACAGATTTGTCAATTATAATGAAATATCTGTGATTAATCAGCGGTTCCCTAGAAACGTGCGCCGCCGGGCGCACTCATAAGAAGGGCTGCCGCATGAAAGCCAATTTTTGGCCTTCTACGGCAGCCCTTTGCAATACATTCGCTTCCCCGCTTTAAAACGAAAGCGTTTCCAGCACGCCCAACACGTCGAGCACCTGCTCGCGCCGCACCCGTTCGCTCGGCACATTCCGCTCGGCGCATTGAACGAAATGCGTCAACTCGCGCAAAAACCATCCGCTCGGCGGCAGATTGATTCCGCAGGGCACCTTGATCTCGTCTTCCACGTCGAATCGGGTCACCTGCCCATCCGCGCCGTAGCCGGTCAGCCCCTTGTCGTCGCAGACGACCATGCCGCGTTCAAAATACACGCGCCATCTGGCGGTAAACGGTATGCAGGCGTTGAACCATGCCGCCTCCGCGCTGACCGTCATGCCGTTTTGATACCCGTAGCGTATCCGATACTGATCGCAGATCTCGCTGTCCTTTCGGCGGCAGGCCGTGTAATCCACGCTGTCCGGTTTCCCGAATACGCTGACAATCACATCCAGATCATGCACGTGCAGATCGAACGGCAAAAGGCCGCTCTTGTCCCGGTCGAACAGCCAATTTCCCTCGCTCCATGCCGGCCGCTGGGACAGCCGCTCAAAGCAGGCGTCCAGCGGCTGTCCGTAAAGCCTCTCGTCCACGATGCGGTGGAGCTGCTCCACCTCGCGCGTAAACTGCAAAACCTGCGCCACATAGAGCTGCACGCCGTTCGCCTGCGCGGCGTCAAACATCTCCTGCGCATCCTTCACGTGCAGCGCAATCGGCTTTTCGCAGATCACCGGCTTTTTGCAGGCCAGCGCCTCCAGCACAATCGCCTTGTGTAGGTAGGTCGGCACGCACACGTCAAACAGATCGATCTGTTCCCGGCGATTCGCCTCGTCCACGCATGTATACAGCGGCAAGCCCCACTGCTCCGCGTGCGCGCGGTCTCTCTCGCCCCGACCGACAAGCGCGACGACCTGCGCCTCTTCGATGTGCCGGTAGTTCATATAGTGGCACGTTCCCATTCCGCCTGCGCCAACCAACGCAATTCTCACCTTGTATCTCCTTTACAGTTCAAATCCGTTCGCCGTCAAATACGCCGCGCTGTCCGCCACAGCCTGATCGACCGCGGCCAGACTGCCCGCGCCTTCCGGCGTAAACTCGATTTCGATGCTCAGCGGGCTGTCGTTTCCGGCCGCCTTCAATTCCTCAAAAATCGCCGGGAAATCAATATGCCCCTTGCCCAGCGCCGGGAAATCCCACACGTCGTCCCGGCCGCCCTTATCCTTGATGTGGATATACGCCGTTTCCGCCAGGCAGGTTTTCAAATCCTGCACGGGGTTCACGCCGCCGTAAAAAATCACGTTTGCCGTATCGTAGTTCAGCTTCACGCGGGCGCTTCCGATTTTGCGGACAATGCGCGCCAGCTTTTCTCCCGTGCCATGTGCCTTGCCGTGCGTTTCCAGCACGAGAATCAGGTTGTTTTCCTCCAGCATCGGAATCAGCGACGCGACGCGGCGAGCCACCTCGTCGTCGTCCGCCACGGCCTTGTTGGCCAGATGCGCCTCTCCGACGGAGGAAACGATATACTGACACCCGAAAAACGCCGCCAGCCGAATGTTCTTCTCAAAATCGGGGATGCGTTCCGGGTCCATCAAATTGCAGTGGCCGCTCATGGCGAACGGAATCAACTCGTTTTGGCGAAGCAGATCCTGAATGGCGAGCAGCCGTTCAAAGGGCATATCCGGAAAAACATGCTCCGTCCAGCCCTTCGTCGCCGTCAGCTCGATATAGCGGAAGCCCGCCTTGCGAATGCCCGCGACCGCCTCCTCGATGGTGTAGCCATGGTAGCAGTTGGAATTCACAGCGATGATGTGCTTCATGCCGCGTCCCTCCTCGATCAAATTTCGCTCGTTTTCACCCTGCGCCCCGTTTCGGAGGATTCAATCGCCGCGAAAACCGCGCGCATCGCCGTCAATACGCTCTGCGCGTCGATGCCCTGCACGGCGGGATTCTTCAGGCTTTCCACAAACAGGTCGATCACGCCGGATTTGGTCTGGTTGTCGTTGGTCTGGATGGCGTCCACATCGTAGCAGACGCAAGCGCCGTCCTTCTTTTCCAAAATGAGCGTGTGTGCCGGATCGTCATAGATGCGCAGCACGCCCTTCGTGCCGTTGATGACCGTGGAATTATCCTCCGGGCCGTAATTCGTCCACGAAGCGGTCATCGTGCCGACCGCGCCGCCGTCCATGCGATAGATGCAGAAGGCGTTGTCGTCCACCGTGATGGGGCTGCCGTCGGAAAATTTCTTATCGAGCGTGCAGAGCTGCGCTTCCACCTCTTCAACCGTCTGCCCGATCAAATACTGGATGAGATCCGTTTTATGCACGCCCAGATCCGCCATCGCGCCCATCGCGGCACGCTTCTTGTCAAAGAACCACGTGCTCTGACCCGGATCAATGCTCCACGTTTCGGGGCCGCCGTGGCGGAAGGCCGTCGCAAACGTGATGACGCTGCCGATTTCGCCCTGCTCGATCAATTCGCGCGCCTTGACGTGCGCGCCGGCCAGGCGCTGATTCTGGTCGATCATCAGCTTTTTGCCGCTCTTCTTCGCCGCCTCGACCATGCGCTCGCAATCCGCCAGCGTCGTCGCCATCGGCTTTTCGCACAGCACATGCTTGCCCGCCTCCAGCGCCGCAACCGCAATCTGCGCGTGGCTGGCGTTCGCCGAGCAGACGCTCACCGCGTCCACGTTCGGGTCGGCCAGCAGGGCTTCCACACTGTCGTAGGCCTTTCCGCCGTAACGCTCCGCCAGCTCCTGCGCGCGCGCCGCATTCAAATCATAAAATGCGGTGAGCTGCGCGTCGGGGTTGTCGGCATATTCGGGAATGTGACGAACCTGCGCAATTTTGCCGCAGCCAATGATACCGATATGAAACATGTCTTTTTCCTCCCTTAGCTCGCCTTTTCCTTCTTTTGCAGCAGCACGGCGCCAATGACGATGATGCCCTTGAACGCCTCGCGCAGGAACGGAGGCACGCCGATGAGGTTCAGCAGGTTGTTCATCACGGCCAGAATCAGCATACCCAGCACGGAACCGATCACCGAGCCGCGTCCGCCGCTCATGCTCGTGCCGCCGATGATGACCGCCGCAATCGCGTCCATTTCGTATCCGCTGCCCGCGTTGGCGTAGTCCATGCTGCCGATACGGGCAATCTGAATGGCCGCCGTCACCGCGACCAGCGCGCCCATCAGCGCGTAGACGCGGCGCTTGACCGCGCGCACGTTCACGCCGCTGAGTTTGCTGGTGCGTTCGTTCGAGCCGATGGCGAACACCTGACGGCCAAACGCCGTATGCTTGCTGACCACGTGCAGGATCACCGCCAGCGCGAGCCAGTACAGGATCGGCAGGATGATCTCGCCGCCGATGCGCGCGTTGGCAATCTTCAAAAACGCCTTGGGCACGGTGGGCGACGCTTTCTGCATGCACTGCTGCGTCACGCTGCGGCAGATCTTCATCATGCCGAGCGTCGCGATGAACGGCGGCATGCCGAAATGCGCAACCAGAACGCCCGTGCATTCGCCCAGCAGCACGCCGAGCAGAATACCGATGGCGATGGCGATGATATACGCCGGAATACCGGTGATACCCAGACCGGCCAGCAGACCGGCGGGGCCGCTGTCAATCAGCGACATGACGACCGCGCCGATCGCCACCATCGTCGAGCCGACCGCCAGATCAATGCCGCCCGAAATGATGACGAACGTCATGCCCAGCGCGATGATGCCCACGCCCGCGTTGTTGCGCAGGATGTTGATCCAGTTTCGGGAAAACGCCGCAAACCACTCGCCGAAGGACGCATAATCGAACCCCAGCGCGAGAATTTGCAAAATCACCATCACCAGAAGCGCGATTCCCGTAGAAAACAGCGGTTTCCGCTTCCAGTTATCGGTGAGCCACGCCAGAAAACCTTTTTTGTTGGTCTTTTCCATAGTCGTTTTTTCTCCTTTATCTGCATCAGCCGCCGGTTGCCAGCCGCATGATTTCATGCTCCGTCATCGTTTCTCCGCGCACTTCGCCGACGATTGCGCCGTGATACATCACCAGTGCGCGGTCGCAGACGCGGATCACTTCCTGCGCTTCGGAGGAAAGCACGATCACCGCGACCCCCTCCTTCGCCAGCTTGAGAATGATGTCGTAGATTTCTTCCTTCGCGCCCACGTCAACGCCCTGCGTCGGGTTATCCAAAATGAGCACCTTCGGCTTGCAGCTCAGCCATTTGGCCAGCACGACCTTCTGCTGGTTGCCGCCGGACAGGCTGGTGATCGGGTCGCTCTCTTTGCCCATCTTGATGTGCAGCGCCGCTTTCTCCCGCTCAAACTGCGCCCGCTGCCGCGCGTGGTCGAGCAGGCCATGGCGCATCAGCTCGCGCCATGAAACGATCGTTCCGTTTTCAAGGATCGACATATCCTTGATGATGCCGTTCTCCTTGCGGTTGCGCGGCACATACGCGAGGCCAAGCTGCTTGGCCTGCCAGGTGGACGTGATGCGCACGGGGTTTCCGCAGAGCCTGATTTCCCCCGCGCTGATGGTTTCCGCGCCGAAAACCGCGGAAAACAGCTCGCTTCTGCCGTCTCCGAGCAGACCCGTAACGCCCAAAACCTCGCCCGCATACGCCGTCAGATCCACATTCCGGAAATACGGCTCCTGCGTCACGCCGTGCAGGCTCAGCCGCTCCTCGCCCCGCTGCGCGCCGGTGCCGAGCTTTTCCGTGCGAACGTCATGGCCGACCATGAAGCGCGCCAAATCGGACGTGGTCACATCCTTCACGCTTCCGCTGGCAACCATCACGCCGTCGCGCAGAACCGTGTAGCTGTCGCAGATTTCCATAACCTCCCGCAGCTTATGCGAGATAAAGACGATGCCCACCTTCTGTTCCCGCAGCTGACGCAGGATGGCGAACACCTTTTCGATTTCCGGATCGGTCAGCGACGTCGTCGGCTCGTCCATGATGATCATCTTCGCGTTCATCAGCAGCGCGCGGCTGATTTCCACAATCTGCTTGTACGACGCATCCAGATTGCGCACCATCTCTTTGGGATCGAGCGTCAGCCCCATGCGTTCAAAAACGCGGCGTGTCTCCTCGATCATCCGTTTGTGATCCAGAAGACCGTTCTTCTTTTTCAGTTCACGCCCGATAAACATGTTTTCGTAAATCGGCAGATCATTGATGAGGTTCAGCTCCTGATGGATAAACGCGATGCCCGCATCCAGCGACTGCGCCGGCGAATCGAATTTCCTTTTCTGCCCATCCAGCAGAATTTCGCCCGAGTCCGGCTGCAAAACGCCGCCCAGAATATTCATCAGCGTCGATTTTCCCGCGCCGTTTTCGCCAAGCAGCGCGCAGATTTCGCCCTCGCTCAGCTGAAAGCCCACGGATTTGAGCACTTCGTTGGAACCGAACGATTTGCAGATTCCGTCCATTTTCAGTTTCATGGTTGTCCCCCCGCTTTTGGATATGAAAATGGGCTATGGCTCACGCCATAGCCCCGTTCCCCGCTGCCGCCGCAGGGCGGTCACGGCGAAGAAATTCCATCAATACACGGTGTTGTTCGGATCGATGTATTCGTCCACGTTGCTGCGATCCACGATCGTCGTCGGGATAACCAGAACCGGATCAACCTTTTCGCCCTTCAGCACGGAAACCGCCATATCCACGGCCTCGCGCACCATCAGCGGGCTGTACAGCGCGGAGCAGATGTTGATGTCTTCGTGCTCCTTGATGATCTTGAAGTATTCCTGGCATCCGCCGCCGCCGGTGATGACCTTGATATCGGTGCGGCCGGCGTCTTCGATCGCCTGAAGCACGCCGATGGAGGTTTCGTCATCCAGGCTGTAAACCGCGTCGATCTGCTTGTTCGCCGCGAGGATATCGGTGAAATCCTTCAGGCCGTCTTCACGGGTGAAAGCGGTCGCGTACTCGATCACGTTCATTTCCGGCGCGATCTCCTTGATCGTGTCGGTGAAGCCCTTCATGCGCAGCTCGGAAACGCTGCCGCTGGTCGGAACCGGAAGCGCCACGACGGTGCCGGTGGTGCCGATCTTCTCGACGATGTACTTGGCGGACTCAACGCCCATGCCCTCGTTGTCGCCGGTCACGCGATACACGCCGTCCGCGTCGATGACGATATCGAAGTTCACGACCGTGATACCGGAATCAATCGCGTTCTGAATCGGCACTTCCATGCCTTCCCACTGCGGGAACGCAACGATCGCCTGAGCGCCCCAGGTCATGAGATCGTCCAGTTGGGTGGTCATTTCCTCGGCGTTGTTCGAGGTATAGAGCTTGTAGTCCACTTCGTCCGCCAGGGCGAGGCATTCCTGCTCGGCGTTATAGGCGACGCCCGCAACCCAGCCGTGCGTAACGGCAGGCGCGAGAATGCCGACCTTGTACTTGTCCGCCGCAGAACCCACGGCGCACAGCGCCATGCACAGCACCAGCGCAAGAACCACAGCCAAAATCTTTTTCATACCGTTCTTCCTCCTCAAGAAAGATCTTTCATTTTAGGCGCGGGGTGGATTTCGTTCTCTCCGCGTCCTGTTGTCCATATTTTAGCACGGGCTGATTTCCATGTCAATTCAAACCGCTTCATTTTCACAGATTTGCATAGTTTTTTTACGTTTCCGGTTCCCCCTTCGTTTTGTTTTTGTACACATTCCAATTATATTCAGTCAAATTTCGTGCGTTCTTTTCATTATCTGTTTCATTTTACGCATCCGCATGCTATAATATTCGCAGCATCGGCGCGCAAAAAAGCGTTCGCCATTTAGAAAAACAAGGAGGAATCATGCGATGAAACTGGGTTTTGTCAGCGCCATTCTGGATGGCTGGACCTTTGAAGAAATGATCGATACGGCAAGCGAAATGGGCTTTTCCTGCGTGGAGGTCGCCTGCTGGCCGCAGGGCAGGGCGGAGCGCCGCTACGCGGGCGTCAGCCACATCGACGTAGACAGTCTGAGCGACGAAAAGGCGGCCTACATCCTGAATTACTGCAAGGAAAGAAAGGTTGAAATTTCCTCTCTCGCCTACTATCCCAACACGCTGGACGGCAACCTTGAAAAACGTGCCTGCGTCGTTGAGCATCTGAAAAATGTGATCCGCGCCAGCCACAAGCTGGGCGTCAACATGGTCACGACGTTCATCGGCCGCGACCAGACGAAGTCCGTCGAGCAGAATCTGGCGCTCGTCAAGGAAGTGTGGCCGCCGATCATCGCGCTGGCCGAGGAGCTGGGCGTAAAAATCGCCATCGAAAACTGCCCCATGCTGTTCGGCGAGGATCAGTGGCCGGGCGGCCAGAATCTCATGACCACGCCGCCGATCTGGCGCAGGGTTTTTGAGCTTCTGCCTTCCAAAAACCTCGGCATCAACTATGATCCCTCCCACTTCGTCTGGCAGCAGATCGACTATCTGAAGCCGCTCTATGAATTTAAAGATCGGATCTACCACGTCCACTTCAAGGATATCAAGCTCTTCCCCGAAAAGCTGCGCGAGGTCGGCGTGATGGCCTACCCGCTCGATTTCATGAGCCCGAAACTGCCCGGTCTCGGCGACGTGGATTGGGGCAAGTACGTCTCCGCGCTGACCGATATCGGCTATGACGGATACGCCTGCATCGAGGTGGAGGATCGCGCGTTTGAGGGAAGCCGGGAGCGGATTCTCGATTCCCTGCGCCTGAGCAAGCGCTATATGGAGCAGTTTGTCATCTGACGCATTTGCTCCGCCCATTTTTCGATTCGTCCGCTGAAGTCCGCAACGCACCAAAGGGCATGACGCCGCGGCCGCTGTAAAACAATCAGGCTCCCGGTACCGACCGCTCGGTATCGGGAGCCTGATTGTTTGGCGGGAACGCCTGTCCCGCGCGGGGATTTCATTCGGACGGGCTGTCGCTCAGCCCATCTTTTGGGCTGCCTTGAGATGTTCCTGCGTTGCAGCGACTTATTGAATTTCACGCTTTTTATAAAAGACGACGGACATATACCAAGAAAAAAGATATGTTCCGATTCCGATAACAGCAAGTATTTCCAATACCCAGTTGGGCTTGATTTCTGCCGCAGGCTGACCTTTAAGAAAACCGGATATCAAAACACTCACGCCGCACACAAAACCAATCATCACATAATAAGCCGCCCTTCCTTTTTCCACACCCATCTTGAAAATAAACGGGAGCGGGATGGAGGACGCGAGCGTTGACACCGTCAACATCAGCAGCATCAGAACGGCAAAATCCCCAAGGATAAAACCGCCCGTCAGCGTCATTTTTACCGCTTGCGCAATTCCCGTAGCGACGAGCATCGTAAGTTGGGCAAACAAGCTGATTAGGTATTTTTCGGAAACAATTTGTATTTTTGTATAGGGCATCGTTCCGCTGTACTGTACCCATCCGCTCCTCTCATCGTATCCAAGGAGGATAACGGGAATCATCCCACAAAGCAGACATGGATAAAATACAAAAAACAGGTTGTCGCTGTCCACAAGAGACAACGCCATAAAAGCAACGGCAATGACCGGATATGTTCTGCAATATTGCTTCATCATATACCAATCCTTTAAGAGAAGCCCTTTCATATCACTTTCCCTCCTTTACCATAAATACGAAAAGTTCCTCCATGCTGATCGAGCTTACATGAATCCCGGAGGGAACGGCATTTCTCTGCACCATTGCCTGAACTCCATACGTATTTTCCCTTTTATATTTGACCGCATCCGGCGGCAGCGTCCGCAACTCGTCAGCAGTACAATGAATCAGACCATACTCCTCTAATAATTGATCTTTTTCTTCGCAAAGCAATAGTTTTCCCTCATGCAGGAATGCAATATAATCGCAAAGTTTTTCAAGATCACTGACGATATGCGAAGAAATGAGAATAGAATGGCCTTCGTCTCTTGTGAAATCATTGAACATCTCAATGATCTCATCGCGAACCACCGGATCAAGCCCCGACGTTGCTTCATCCAAAATCAGAAGTTTGCTGTTGTGGGACATGGCAATCGCAACGCCCAGTTTCATCTTCATTCCACGCGAAAACGCTTTGAACCGCTTTTGTTCCGGCAGCGCAAGTTTTTTCAGCAAATGAGCGTATTCAGCGTCATCCCAATTACGAAAGGTATGTTTCATTACATTTCCGACCTGCTGAGCGGTCAGACATTCCGGAAGACCCACTTCATCCAAAACAACGCCGATATCCTCTTTCGTGAGTTCGATATTATCCTGATTATCCTTTCCAAGAATGGTAATACTGCCGCTATCCTTATGAATCATATCCAGAATAAGCTTGATGGTGGTACTTTTTCCCGCACCATTCTCGCCGATAAGCCCCATAATGCATCCGCTCGGCAGTGTCAGATTGATGTTGTCAAGCGTAAAGCCGGGATATGATTTTGTCAGGTTTCGAATTTCAAGCGCATTCATCCTTGTTCCTCCAAACTGAAATGAACCATTTCCATAATCTCTTGTTTGCTCAAATTGCAGGATGCAGCTAGTCTGACGATTTCATCAATATGTTCTTCAATCTTTTTCAGATTTTCTTCTCGCAGCAGCTCTACATTTTTAGGCGCCACATAACACCCCTTGGCAGGCAGGGTGTAGATAAATCCTTCTTTCTCAAGCTCTTCATAGGCACGTTTCGTAGTAATAAAGCTGATGCGAAGATCCTTCGCAAGACCCCGAATGGATGGAAGCAATTCATCTTGCTTTAATGCGCCGCTGATGATCTGATCCTTGATCTGAGAATATATCTGATCATAAATCGGCGTTCCGCTTTTGTTATCAATCAAAATATTCACGTCATCGCCTCACTGTAATTTCTGTATATGTGTATTATATACAGTTAGGGTCCTTCTGTCAATACGTTTCACAAAAATAGACTGCCAGGTTTTTAACCTGACAGCCTCGGTTTCTCTATCATCCGGCGTTCGCTCTATCCCTGTTCAGCGCCGGATAACCTGTTTTATTCCTCTTTCAGCCTGCCATCCAGCGTGACGGTGACGACCTGCCACGGGATGAATTTTCCGCTGTTTTTCAGGGCGGTCACCGCCGCGCGCTCCAATCCGCCGCAGCAGGGAACCTCCATGCGGACGACGGTGACGCTCTTGACGTCGTTTTCCCTGATGATCTCCGTCAGCTTCTCCGCGTAGTCCACGTTGTCCAGCTTGGGGCAGCCCACAAGGGTGATGTGCCCCCGCATGAACCGCTCGTGGAAGGCGGCGTAGGCGTAAGCGGTGCAGTCGGCGGCGATGAGCAGCTTTGCGCCGTCGAAATATGGGGCGTTTACCGGAACCAGCTTGATCTGGACGGGCCACTGCGAAAGCCTGCTCTCCTGCGCGGCGCATTGCGCGCCCGCATGGGGGTCTTCCGCGCGCTTGATCTGCCGCGATTGGCTCCCCGGACAGCCGCAGGGCAGGGTCATGCCCTCTTTCCGCATCTTTTTTTGCTTGTTTTCCATCACGGCCTGCTCGTCATAGGCCGCCGCTTCGCGCTCCACAAAGGTGATCGCGCCCGTGGGGCAGGCGGGCAGGCAGTCGCCCAGCCCGTCGCAATAATCATCCCGCATCAGCTCCGCCTTGCCGTCCACCATGGCGATAGCGCCCTCGTGGCAGGCCTCGGCGCATGCCCCGCAGCCGTTGCACTTTTCCCTGTCGATTTGAATGATTCTACGGATCATTTTGACGTCCTCCTCGCTGTTCTGCTTGACTTCACGGTGATATTCTACTATCATCAATCGTGAAAATCCGTTGGCATGCCAACATGGAGGAGAAAAATATGCGCTTTCATTTGACGAACGCCCCGCTTTTTCGCGGCATGACCCCGGAGGAAATCGACGCGCTGCTGAGCTGCCTGAACGCGAAGGCGCGAGCCTGCAAAAAGGGCGAGATCATCCTGATGGAGGGCGCGCCCACGGAGCAGCTTGGCGTGGTTCTCTCGGGCAGGGTCATCATCGAAATGAGCGACGTCTGGGGCAACAACAGCGTGCTGAGCAGCGTTTCCCCCGGCGGAACCTTCGCCGAGGCGTATGCCTGCATTCCGGGGGAGCCGCTCATGGTCAACGTCGTCGCCGCGGAGGATTCGACCGTGCTGCTTTTGAACGCCCGCCGGGTGCTGACTCCATGTTCCCATGCCTGCGCCTGCCACGCGGGGCTGATCCGCAACCTGCTGACGCTGTGCGCTGGAAAGAATTTGCAGCTCTCCCGCCGGATGATGCACACCAGCCCCAAGCGCATCCGCACGCGGCTTTTATCCTACTTTTCGGAATGCATCAAGCGAAGCGGCAGCTATGCCTTCGATATTCCCTATAACCGTCAGCAGTTGGCGGACTATCTCAACGTTGAGCGCAGCGCCCTGTCCAACGAGCTATCCCTCATGCGGCAGGACGGAATCCTGCGTTACGACAAAAATCACTTCGTCGTCAGCGAAACGGCGGACGTGAAATAAGTGGCGCGCTTTGGCGGTCAGCTTTTCGCAGTGCGGAGAAAGTCCGCATCTCACCTTCCGTATACCTCGATCTGCCTGAGCGCCGGGAACGCCGACGGATTGTCGCATTTGATCAGCCTGTCCAGCGTCAACGTGCGGGTGCGGTGCGCACCCAGCTCGACGCGCTGCGGGCCGTCGATCCCCGCCAGCGGGAACGTCTTTTCATAATCCACGCCTTCCGCCAGCGTTTCGGTCAGCGCCGCGCCGCAGGTCGTCAGACATTCTTTCAACTCGTCGCGACTGACAAAGGTTTTCAGTTTGCCCGTACATCTTCTATGAAGCACCACCGCACGAGCAGAACTTCAACACGTTGGTGGCAATGATTAACGCGATGGAAGTGCGCGAGGACGACGACAATTTCAAAAACCCCGTCGATCTGCTCTTTGATGCGCTCGAAGAAAAAGACTCGGATCACTTCGCTGTGCATGCCGCTGCCGATTCGTATGGGCATTACCAAAGGACAGTGGATTTATCTGCTTGCGCTGGCCGTTGAGTTTGGCGCAATGGCACTTGTCGGCAAGCTTGGCGACATGAACGTCGCTTCGATGTTCGTCGCGGCGAAGATGTTTGATCGGCGGGCGGAGGGGTAAAAACACTGACCGTCTTTGAAAACGGCAGACATTGGGTAGGAAAAAAAGCGGTTTTCGTTGTATAATAGACACCGTATTGAAAAGTAAAGGAGAAAAATCCGTGAAGAAAAAGAAAAAATGGATCAAGTGGGTTGTGATTCTCGTGATCGTGGCCGCCGTGGTCGGTTGGTTCATGATGGTTTCCCGAAAGACGCAGGACGTGGCCTATACCAATGTGCAGGCGACGCTGGGCAGCATCGAGACCTATTACAATTTTGACGGGCTGGTCAAGGCCAAGCGCGTGCAGACGATTACCGCCGCGCAGAGCGACAAGGTGCGCACGGTGTATGTGACGCAGAACCAGCAGGTCAAAAAAGGCGAGCGCCTGTATCGGCTGGAGGGCGGCGAAACCGTTGAGGCCGATATCGCGGGTGAAGTGACAGGGCTGTACGTCGAGCAGGGCGGCGTGGTGACCGCAGGCGAGACGACCGCGCAGATCATCGACATGAACAGCCTTGAAATCGAGCTGAACGTCGATGAATACGACGTGGCGGCAGTCGTGCCGGGTCAGGTGGTGCAGGTCAACGTGCTTGCGCCGGATGTGAGCTTCACCGGCAGCGTGACGGCGCTCAATAAGAACGGCACGGCCTCCGGCGATCTGTCGTATTACACGGCGACGGTCGCGTTTGACGCGGCAGAGAACGTCTATCCCGGCATGCAGGTGAGCGCCAAGGTGCTCAAGGAGCAAGCCGAAGACGCGGTGCTCCTCCGTCAGGACGCGGTGCAGTTTGACGATTACAACAAGCCTTACGTGCTCGTGCGCGGCGCGGATGGCAAGAGCGTGGAGCAGAAGAGCGTGACCGTCGGCGTAAGCGACGGCATGAACTGCGAAATCACCAGCGGCCTGAACGCGGGCGACACGGTGCTCAAGTCCTCCGGCGTGACGATGGCCGAGCTAATGGAGCAGATGCATGCTCAGCAGCGCACCGGCCGATGAGCGGAGGCCGCTATGAGCAACGACTTTTTCAAAATGCGCGGCATTGTCAAGCAGTATCAGATGGGAAATGAAGTGCAGACCATTCTCAAGGGAATCGATCTGGATATTGAAGAGGGCGAGTTTCTCTCCATCCTCGGCCCGTCGGGCAGCGGCAAATCCACGCTGATGAATATCATCGGCTGTCTGGATACACCGACGTCGGGCGAATACATTCTGCATGGGCGCATGATTCGCGATTTGGATGAAAACCAGCTGGCGCATATCCGCAGCAAGGAAATCGGCTTTATCTTTCAGCAGTTTCAGCTTCTGCCGCGGCTCGACGCGCTCAAGAACGTGGAACTGCCGCTGATTTACGCGGGCGTTCCGCCCAGAGAGCGCACGCGGCGCGCGGAGGAAATGCTCGTGCGCGTCGGCCTGAAAGACAGGATGCACCACTACCAGAACCAGCTTTCCGGCGGTCAGCAGCAGCGCGTGGCGATTGCGCGCGCGCTGGCGACCAACCCGACGCTGCTGCTGGCGGACGAACCGACCGGCGCGCTCGATCAGGCGACGGGCGAACAGGTGATGGCGCTTTTCCGCGAGCTGAACGACGAGGGGCGAACCATCGTTATGATTACCCACGACCTCAAAATCGCGCGCCACGCGAGCCGCATCGTCAACATTCTGGACGGCGTGCTCTCCGAGGGGGTGAGCGCCTATGATTAAAAAGAAGTGGGATATGTTTGCGGAGAGCGTCTCCATGTCGCTTTCCAACATCGCGGGCAACAAGATGCGCACGTTTTTGACCACGCTGGGCATCATCATCGGCGTGGGCGCGATCATCGCCCTGATGACCGTTGTGCAGGGCGCGACGGACACCATGAACGCCCAGTTTGACGCAATGGGTCTGGGCACGCTGCGCGTCTCCGTGGCGGGCACAGCGATTAAGCATGGCCTGACGGACGACGATTTGCAGACGATTCTGGATTGCGAACATGTCGCAGGCATTTCGCCGTCGCTGAATGCGACCGTGACGGCCAAGCGCGGGAATGTGTGGAGCGATTCGATCTCCGTCAACGGCAACAACGACGAGTATTTCCGCCATAATCCGGATCTGCTCCGACGCGGCCGCGCCATCGACGTGTTGGATGTGGAAAACAATGCGCGCGTCTGCCTGGTGGACGGCGACGCGGCCAAGACGCTGTTTTTCGGCGAAGACCCCGTCGGGCAGACGTTTTATCTCGACGGATTTGAGTATACCGTCGTCGGCATGATCGACGAGGACGAAAACGCCAGCCTGTTCTCTCAAATTCTGATGGGCGGCAAGACGGACGGCACGGTCTACGTACCGTACAGCTCGGCGAAAAAGCTGCTGGGCACCTCCACCGTCACCGCCGTGGAAGTTTATGTCACCAATCCGGACGATACGGATGCGGCGGTGGACGAACTGGAAGCGGCGCTGGACGGCATTTTCAATGATAAGGATAACACCTACACCATCATCAACATGGAATCCATGACGGACGCAATGAACCTGATGACCTCCATGATGATGTCGCTGCTGGTGGGCATCGCATCCATCGCGCTGGTCGTCGGCGGCATCGGTATCATGAACATGATGCTCGTCACCGTCACAGAGCGCACGACGGAAATCGGCCTGCGCAAGGCGCTTGGCGCTGAACCTGGGCAGATTCAAATGCAGTTTTTGATCGAGGCAATCATCCTCTCGCTGCTTGGCGGCGTCATCGGCGTGATTGTCGGTCTGAGCGTATCGTTCGCTATCTGCATGAATACGGATATCACGTTCAGCCTGAACACCTTTGCCATTGGGCTGGGCGTGGGCTTTTCGGCGGCGGTGGGCATCATTTTCGGCTGGGCACCTGCGCGCAAGGCCAGCCGCCTGAACCCGATTGACGCGCTGAGGAGTATGTAAAAAGGTTTAAAACCGCCGCGAAGCGATGCGGGGAGTCTGCTTTTCAAGCAGTTTCAGAGCAGACTACGTAGCAGTCTACGATTGAAACGGTGGCGGAATGCAAACAAAATAATAACGGCCCAAAAGAAAGGATACAGATATATGAAGAAACAGATTGCGATGATTGCAATGATGGCTTCCCTGGTCACGACCACCGCCTTTGCCGAAGGCGTCAAGATCGACGGCAGCATCAAGAGCGCCGAAACCAAAACCATCCTCGCACCGTATAGCGGCGTGGTGGACAATTACGCTGTGACTGCGGGCGACGCGGTGAGCATGGGCGACGCGCTTTTTGCGTTGCGCACCGAACAGATCTATGCCGATTTTGACGGCACGGTGACCGCCGTGTTTGCGCAGCCCGGCGACAGCGCCGCTTCTGTCGAGGAGCGTTACGGCGCGCTGGCTTACATCGAGCAGGATGTGCTCTATCGCGCGGAATGCACCACGACCGGCGGCGACAGTGACAACGAAAACAAGATGATTCACGTCGGCGAGAAAGTCTACATTCGTTCCACGGCCAACAACGAACGCGTGGGCGAAGCGCGCGTCATCGGCGTGGAAGGCAAGAGCTACACGCTGGAAGTGACGAGCCAGACAGATATGCGCCTGAATGAGAACATCAAGGTCTATCGCAGCGCGAACCATGCTAATTCCAGCTGCATCGGCACGGGCAAACTTTCCCGGATCGATCCACAAGGCGTGACAGCCACGGGTTATGTGCTCGCCGCGTACGTGGAGAACGGCCAGCATGTCAGCCGCGGCGACGTGCTCTTTGACGTTGTGCCTGATGTGTTGGACGGCATGGTCGGCGGCGACGGTCACGTTTATATGCCGGAAGACGGCGTGCTGCTCAGCGTTTCGGCGGTGAGCGGTGAACAGGCGGCCAAGGATGCTGTTCTGGCGACGTATTGCCCGAAAGACACGATGCGTCTCGTCTGCTCGGTGGATGAACAGGATCTTTCCGAATTGGCTGTCGGCGATGTGATGCAGGTGACGCTGGACGCATATGAAGATAAGCCCCTGAGAGGCACGATTGCGAAAATCGCTTCCGCCAGCGGCGATGACGGCACAAGCACGTCGTTCGACGTGACGATCGAGCTGGAAGCCAACGACCTGATGCGTATCGGCATGAGCGCCTCAGCGGAAAGGTAAGAGAATACAGGGAAAAACGGGGCGGTTTCAAGGAGCCGCTCCGTTTTTTGGGGTCTATCCCGAATTTTGTGTAAACATTCTCCGCGAGTGTAAACAGCAGAAACTGGTATGAGGCGGTAGCGGTCTGATCGATGCCGCCTTTTCTCTACCATAACGCCGACGGAACCGGATGTCAAGGGCGGCGAAGCCGGGCTGCTTGCAGCCTTTACTCTTGACGTCTGGATACGGCGGTGTTATTCGGGCATGCGCTCGGCGAAGTAAATCGACAGTTGTGCGTGGATCATATCACCGATTCAGAGTGAAGGAAACTCAATCGCCGTCGCTGTAGTAGTTGATTGCTTCTGTCAGCAGAGCAACAACATCTCCTCAACAGATGGGATCAGCTTTCAGAAAAAGAGCAGCAAGCTGTTGGGGATATGATCGACATCATTTTGCAACTGCATAAATAGGAGAGGTGCTTGGCATATATCGCCAGCACCTCTCCTGTTATGTGAAAAAAGAATACTCTGAAAAGGTTTAGCGACTATGGCTTCCCGCTTCCATCATTCCCGCCGAACTCGCAGCCGTGCGTATGATGGTGACCATAATACCAGCGGCCATAACGATAACCATAATGTGCGGGACAATGGGCACAGTCTCCTGTGCAACGGCCGGGATGCTTGGGCGCAGAACCTGTATTTGAGGTAAGCCCCAGTAAAGCGGCGAGGAAACCTGGCCCCTTTCTCACTGGCTGCGTAACGGCAATCTGCGGTTGAAAGGGCAATTCATCCATTTCACGCCGGATGTCGTCTTCCCTGGCGACGGCTTCGAGGAGATCTCCATCGCAGCAAGGACCTTCCAGTTCCTCGTACTGCTCTGCGGTAAAACGCCCCTGACGGTTCCGAATTGCCTCATAGAACACGGCGTCCGTCACGCAGCTGCCAAGCTCAATGATTTCAGACGGAGAAAAGCGTATTCCCTAATCCAGCGTCCGCTTCACCAGACGCGCTCCAATCTTCTCATCGAAGAATTTTCATTGGCTATTTCAACAACCTCTGCAGAAGAGGTAAAATCGGTCAGCGATGATATTCGGCTGATCTGTGTACTCTCAGCCCAGTTCCCGAACCGATCATAGTAGTCTTCCCATTTCATAGTCTGCCTCACCATGCTTTCCTGTAAGCCCGCTCTGCGTCCTTGATCAAAGCGCGTTGGGAACGATCTGCAAATGGTTTCAGCGTCATCAGGTGTGCATAGCGCTCACCGATCAGCTTTCGGCGGCTTTCGGCAACCCCGAAGTCGGATGTGTGTGCCATGATTCGCGCACTTTCAAGAATAGCCGGCATGAGGCACGTAGCTGCTGGTCACAATGCGGTGCAATCGCTTGAACTTCCGTTCATTCATCATGCGTCTGTATGCACGTCCCGTTCGCTGTTTCGGCAACGGCGGGATCAGTTCAGCCCTCTGCTGCTCGGAGATTCCGATCTGCTTGTTTAGTTCCGCTGCGGTCATAAGCCCTCTTGTTTGGTATCACCCGCGTAACGGGTACCACACCATTCCACGAACCGCGCTGTTTGTCATGATGCTCTTTCTGAGCACGTTTGCTCTGTTTCTCCAATGGGATATACTTCATCGGACTTGCACCTCTTTTTTCGGAGCGCCTTTGCTCCGCCATTCATTTTTGAAATAAAGGATGCGCAGAACTTCTCGTACCTGGGATAGCCGCACAGGATCATCTTGCGATTCAGGTCTGACAGTGCGGAAAGGAACCGATTACGATCTCGCTTCCGTACTTTGCAAAAGATGATAACATACGGCTGCTCCGGATGCTGGAATTCACTTCCGAAACGAACCGTCACCTGATGCTGGATGAACAGCTGATCAGCGTAATACTCCGGCACGTCAATGAATGCGTACGAAGCGTCGGAATTGTATATACTCTGTCCGCGCGCCCGTGTGAGAGAATCAACACAGCAAAATCATTCCGCATCGCCGCCGTCCTCCCCGATCATGTCCCGAATCGTTCCGTTCAGCTTGGCATAGCCCAGCGCAATGGCGTCATCCACGTCGATGATGACCAGCGCCGAGTGTTCCATGAGCCGCTGCATCTCCGGTGTTGCCTGTGCGTAATACTCGGCAATGGCTCGGTAAGGTTGATGATTTGCTTCCTTGGTCAGAAGAAATGAAGTCGTGGTTCTCAGCAGTGTGAGTACTGGAAACCACGACTTTTCTGTATCGGGGGATTATTGAGCGGTTACGAGTTGTCTATTCAAAATATGCGTACCTCAATGATTCACCTTAGAAAACGGACAGCGTTTTCCGATGCACTGATTATTTTGCGCGGAGTAATGGCATACGACCTCCGGCTTTTCCATCTCAACGCCGAACTGCTCCCTTGCAAAGTCGATGGCAACAAGGATGGAGAGGAAGGAATCTCGCTTGCAGCAGCGTGGACCTCCGATTTCGCTGATCGCTTGAAGCGATTTTGCCGTCATTTTGTGGGACAGTGCAAACGGCTCATTGGTTAGGGGCGTAGACTGCGAAATGATGGACACAAACATCCCCGTGCTGATTCCCGCACCGCAAGCACCCCAAAAGCCGCAAGCGCCGCCAGGAACGCTCCGACCTCGATTCATCATCTCCGTCAATGCGCTGCGAAGATCAATGTCTCCGCCTGCGTTGCGATACGCGGTCAGCAGCGCCGCTCCTACCATCACATGATGCTCCGGACCGTGCATATGACAGGTGGGTAGCACCATCATCTGTTCAATGATGGAGATAGGATCTCTCGATGCGCTCGTCATGCACAGCTCGATTATGCGGTCAAGCCCTTGGGTATGGCATTCGTTGCATACATAGTGTCCATTCACGCAGCGCGTCTTGCTGTTTTCTTTCTTATGGCAAATCTCACATTCCATCAGCATATCGGCTTCGAGATATGCAAGTGGGGCTTTGCAGATCAAGCATTCTTCGTTCATAATTTCCTCCGCACAATTCCGATTTTTTCTCTTCGACAAACCGGAAGTTAATCCATTCTCTTTTCAAATCGGAACATTCCATCTGGAAATTGCTCATCACATTCCTCAACGTTCATTTCTGGCTCATTCGGGTCAGGATGAAATTTATTAAAAAATTCAACAATATGAAATCCGCATCTATTTATATAAAAGTGTATATTACGCTGTTCAAAATACGGTGTTACAGTCCCCCAAATTTTCACTTCTGGATGTAGCTTTTCAATTTGACACCACGCAGCATACCCAATCCCCTTACTATGAATATTCGGAGAAACGAACAGTAGGTCTAAATCTCCTTTTTCTCCATCAACTTTAATTACAGCACCGCCAACTTTTTTCCCTTCAAGAATAATACGATAAGCCTTTCCGTGGTCAATGGACTGTTCGATAGTCTCTCGTGAAATAATTTGGTCATTTTCTTCAAAGTGGTTATCTCTACAACCAAATTCCTTCATAGCTCCATAGTTAAACGCTTCTTGATTATATAAAATAAACTGTTCTCGATCATTTTCTTCCAGCGAGCACAACTGTATATCCGGTTTCATTTCATCACTCCTACAACTTCCGATTTGCCGCTCTATTACTCCCGCACTAGCTCATATAGGCTGCGGATGGAATCCGTGACCGTATGCCACGATAAATCGGCGGAATAGGAGAACTTCTTCTGATACGGTTGCGTCAATGCCCATTGTGGAGCGGGCGTCAAGGCCGACCATGGCAGCCACCAGCATCCCGCCCTTGAGGATGAACTTGTCCCGGTATTCCGAAAGAGAAATGCGCTCCAGAAAGCGCTCCATCATGTAATTGCGCATCAAAATCTGTGCATCTGCGGCTTTGTCCTTGGAGAGATTGCGGATCAGGTCTTTGAGCTGCCGTGCAGTCTTAATCATAAAAGTACCTCCAAATACTGCCGAAGCAGTTTTTCAACACGGAACATCTGCGCATAGCGCATCAGCTTCCGTAAGTCCTTGTCTTTTCGTTTTGCGTATTGCTTGAGTGCATCCTGAAAGGTCTGCATCTCGATCCCGCTGCGGCTGCGGATCAGATCGCAGATGGTACGCTCCATATCATAGACGGGAACCGGGTTGCCAAAGGGCGTGTTCATCGTGACGATCCCCACATCATGCAATTCTTTCTTGATGGTGTAGACCTTGATGCCATCCGCTTGCAGGCTGGCAGGATTGTAGCCGGTCTTGACGGTGATGGAATACGGACTCGGCTCCTGGTCGGTTAGGTCATGGAAAAACAATGCGCTTTCATGGGAGAATACGGCCTGCGCACAGCGAAGGTGCAGCAGGTACATGGCGTCCGTCCATGTGTCGGGCGAAACATAAACACCGTGCGCGGCCTGCTCCACGCCGCGCTGCTTGGCGTAGGCATAGAATGTGGACTTAGCAATACCGATTTCCAAAACCTGCGCGGTTTTGACGATCCCATTGTTTTGCTGAAAAAGCAGGTCAAGCCGTTCATAGCCGGTCATATCATCAATCCCTTCTTGCTAATATTATATTCGAGATTAGCAAGAAAGTAAACAACGATTTTAGAAAAGCAAGCCGAGGCGTTCGACCCGGCTTGTGCTTTAACTATGAATGAAGTTTTTCGTGGCTGCGTTCACGCCTTGCAGCTTGCCAAGCCCCTGCACAGCCAGCATGGAAAGTCTCATCGGGCTGATCAGAAACGCCAGCATAAGGAGGATGATGCCGTTCTTTACGGAGTAGGTAATCAGCACAGCGATGGCCAGCAGGGAGAGCAGTCCGCTTGCCAGCTTGAACACGAAGCCGGAACAGGACAACAGCCCCGCGCACAGTCAGACGAACAGGGACAGGATAAGCGACAGCGGCGCAAAGAGAATTTTCAGGATGAACATTTTGCGGCCTCTTTTTCACAAAGCGCGGTCAGCGCATCACGCTCTTTGGCGAGCTTTGCTTTTTCCTTTTCAGTCAAATCACGATCACCGCCCGTGATCTCCGGCTCGCGGAAGCTCTCATAGGCGTTCAAGAGAGAGCTCCGCAGTGCTTCGGGCGTAGGGCACTACCTGCTTTGACGGGTTTTGGTGTTTGTCAATATTCTTATCCCACAGTCTTCGATAGCATCTGCAACACCTTTACCATCTCAGGATTGCTAAGCACTTTCATCAACAGCTCCGCATCGATACCGGACGCTGCAGCCTGCTCTGTTGCAGAAGACGTATCCTTCTGATCAATGTTGGCTACTTCAGCCCCTTTTCCCTGATAGAATGCCCTTTCGAGAAGCTGCGCATTCTGCCGTCTGTTTTCGTCGAGAATATGCGAATACTGGTCAGTAACCATCTGTGCCTGGAAATGACCGGAATCGCCTTGCACCGACTTGATGTCACCACCATTCAGCTTGAGCTTATAGGTAATGCTCGAGTGACGCAGACTGTGAAACACCACCGAAGGAAGGTCATTATCGGCGATGAGGTCTTTCATCGCTTTCCTGATGCGGGATGATTCCGTGGGCAAGCCATTGGCTGTTGCAATAACCAACTTGTAATCCGCATATTCGCTTCCGATAGCCTCAATAATTGCATCCTGCTCCATCTTCCATGCAACAAGCATTTTGGCAACCGACGTTGGAAGGAATACCTTACGGACGCTGGAAAGAGTTTTCGGCTTCTTCAACACCAACTGCGTTTTGTTTCCTTGCCCCTGTTCAGGAAATGCGTAGATGATATCCTTCGATTCCAACGTTTTCATGGCCTTCTTACTGACACGCTGCAATTCCTTATTGATGTAAATAGACGCCTCGTTTTTCAGAATACTCTCTTCGGAAATATCAACGCAGTTCCAAGTCAGGCCAAGTAGTTCACCAATTCGGAGCGAACAGGCGAACGCCAGATTCAAGCACAGCTTCAGCCGCTCGTCCTCATAGCATTCGATGGCCTGAAAGAGTGTAGACGCATCCCAGATTTCACGCTCCTTGGGTTGCGCCTTTGGAACGGTGGCATATCGAGCGGGGTTTTTGTCAACCAAATCCCGTTTCTCAGCTTGATTGAAGGCACTTCTGAGCAGACTATGCACCCTGCGCACCGTTGAAGGCGTTACCGTTGTATTGGTCTTCTTGCTCTTTCGATCCGTCATCTTGTGTACAGCCGGCGTTTTGCGAAGCATCTGGTAGTACTTCTCAAGTGACCGTGCTGTGATCTCTCTGATCTTCATGTTCCCCAGATAGGGCTCAATATAGTGCGAAATAAGCGCCGTGTTCGCGGTGTATGCAGATATAGACCATTTGGTTTTTCCATACAGAGAGACATATTCAGAGAGAAGTTCCGATACAGTCGTGCAGTTCGGAATCGTAAAGGTTCCCAGCTGCTGACTGTACTCGATTTCTGCTTTCCGCGCTTTCGCTTCCTGTAGTGTTTGAAAGGTTTCCCATTTCTGCCTCCGGTTCCCCTTGTCATCAACATAAGGGTAGATGACGCAGAAGCGATCATTCCTCGTTGTAATGGAAGCCATTGAACGTCCTCCTCTCAATCAAGTTCCTTTTCTCTGGTTCATTACGTCCTGCATTTCTTCTTGACGGATATACCAACTCTTTCCAATCTTCTTTCCTCGGAGATCATGGGATTGTATCATCCTGTAAAGATCCCGCTCAGAAATACACGATAGCTGAGACGCCTCATTCAGTGGATAGAAAGGCTTATGACTGACAGCGCAAGTAAACCCATCAGATGCTTGGACAGTAACCTTGGTATACTCAGTCTGATTCTGATACCAGGACTCAAAGCTCTGTTTCGTTACCCTTGGTTTGCCTGCAACACGGATGGTAACGAACGCGGATTTCACCTTGGTGTGTAGCTTCCAAGCCTGTCTACGATCCAAGCCCAGCAGTCTGCCAAGTTCCGGAACGGTCATGGAGCTTTCCTCAAGCAATCGGTCACGTTCTCGATCCTGCGCAACACGGTAATGATTCTGGCCTGCATACCATGTATCGAACACTTCTCGCGGAACCCTCAGCCTGTTGTCGATTACGACTGTCCTCAGTCCTGCAGACTGGATGAGGTCATAAACGCTGCAGGTCTTAATGCCCAGCATTTCACCGATTTTCTGTGCGGAGTAAAACTCTGTCTCAAGCTGCTTTCCGGGTTCTTCTCCGCTGACCTTGCGATAATGCGTCTGTCCAGCATACCAGTTTTCAAAACTCTTCTTCACAATCCGCATCTTCCCGGCAATCTTTACGACTTCAAAGCAGTTTTTCTTGAGCAGCCAGTAGCTGTCAGTTTTTTTGATCCCCAACAGCTCCCTCATTTCACGGACAGACATGGTCGTTGCTTCCTTGTCCATAGCCAAGATTTCCCCCTTCCTTTCAGACTGCTAATAAAGATGATAGCACAGCGCTCACAAAAGTTTGAGGCTGTCGATGAGCTTTCGAGCCTGGCTGCTTCACTTCTGAAGCAGCCAGGAATTGAAAGACTCCTTAGGAATGCGGTACCCCAGATTGTTGATGCGAATGGCAGGGAACGCCTTCCTGTGAATCAGCGAATAAACTGCTTTGCGTCCAACGCCCAGAAATTCCATCACTTCCTCTACGGTATAGCAGCGCCGTTCCGGTCTGGTGGATTCAGCAGGCGTCGTGTGGGTAGTTTTCTGTTCCTGCATGATGTTCATTTGCATCTTATTATCTCCTCCTTAGGACGAAGTTCGTATTCTTCCCTCATCTAAGACATGTGCGGAGCAATGCCAAATGGAATCCTACCAAGCGGCAAATGTGATTTTTGTTGCGATTATTCTTTGGACTGCAATAAAAAACTCCGGGAAAACTATCCCGGAGAAAATGATATGTACCCCCAATATGATATGTACCCCCAATACTGGACACCCGGTATTGGGGGGTATTTTTATGCGATACAGTTATGAATACAAGAAGATGTGCGTCGAATTATATCGACAAGGAAAATGGGTCGAGACACCAGAAGGAGTAAAAGAAAAGAACTTTCGGAATATGATTCAAATCTGGGCAAGAACAGAAGAATCATGTGGTGTAGAAGCACTAAGGCACAAAAATCAAAACAAAGTGTGGACGGCAGAAGAAAAATACGAGCGAGTGGCTAAGGTGTTGGCAGGAGAATCCAACAGAACAACAGCAATAGCAGCGGGAATCGACAAGGGACTCTTGTACAGTTGGGTCAGATGCTATAAAATGAAAGGGTATCAGGGATTGGTCGCACAATGATAAGGACGGCCGCCCAAGGAGCTTGACATGAAGAAGAAAATAGAACCGGCAGAACTGACCCCTTCTGAGCGAGAAGAGATGATTCGGCTCAGAGCTGAAAACGAACGTTTGAGAGCGGAGATTGCCGTCGTAAAAAAAGAGATTGCCTTGAGAGAAGAGCGATGCGCAGCGCAACTCAAGGCGAAAAAGCTGCGATCGTCCAAGAGCTCCACAAAGAAGGACATAAACTGAATGATCTGCTGGGTGTAATTGGTTTGTCCAGATCAACGTATTATTACGAACTTTGCAGAACGGATAAAGTCAAAGAGAGAAATGCCGAGTTATCGTCTGAAATTTCCGCTATTTTCAACGAGAACAGAAAAAGATACGGCGTGAGACGGGTACACCATGAACTTCTGAACCGTGGGTTTCAGGTAAATCACAAGCGTGTTCAACGAATTATGAACCGGCTTGCATTGTTTGGCAAACGTCCAAAAGAGAAGTACCATTCTTACAAAGGCGACGTTGGTAAAGTTGCGGACAATATCATCAATCGGGATTTCAGTACCGAAAAGCCGCTGCAAAAGTGGACAACAGATGTATCGCAGTTCAATCTTCCTTGGGGCAAATGCTACATTTCACCGATTCTGGATATGAATACAAATGAGATCATTTCTTACAATCTCTCGACCAGTCCCAACATGGAGCAGATAAGAGATATGCTGAACAAAGCATTTGAACGCTTTCCTTTTGTACAAGG
>OIDZ01000103.1_pt1 | contig 24449 bp, 18 predicted proteins | sample 1581681 | NCBI WGS metagenome assembly OIDZ01 (sample SAMEA3882512, study PRJEB24775) | human gut metagenome | biome: human-associated habitat; feature: intestine environment; material: feces | place: Netherlands | collected 2009/2010
CGCCCTTTGGAAACCTTCGGGCACAAATACGTAGTTTTACTCTTGAAATATCGGTATTATTAGCTTGGCAGTCCTTTTTCTCTCGGCGACGGTCGGCAAGGCGATTATAAATTTCTTCTATATGCGTCATGGTTTTTTAGTATTTGTCTATACGCTGTGCATCGTGTATAATAAAGTCATCAGAGAGATGGCGTCTTTTGCCACATCTCTCATTTGAAAACGGGACAAAACACGAAAGGGGATTTTTCCATGGTAAAGCTTTACGACGGCGGCGTGTACCTCGTCAACGGCCGCGAAATCGTGACCGATCCGGCCGCTCTGCCGGGCAAATGCGGCAGGAACGTCACAAAGGAAGAGGCCGAGCAGGGCACCATCGCCTACGGCATCCTCAAGGCGCACAACAAGAGCGGCGACATGCAGAACCTGCGCATGCGCTTTGACAGCCTGACCAGCCACGACATCACCTACGTCGGCATCATCCAGACGGCGCGCGCATCCGGCATGAAGAAATTCCCGATGCCCTACGTGCTGACCAACTGCCACAACAGCCTGTGTGCCGTCGGCGGCACCATCAACGAGGATGACCACATGTTCGCGCTCTCCGCCGCGCATAAGTACGGCGGCATCTACGTGCCGACGAACATGGCCGTCATCCACAGCTACAACCGCGAGATGATGTCCGGCTGCGGCCGCATGATCCTCGGTTCGGACAGCCACACCCGTTACGGCGCGCTGGGCACACTGGCGGTCGGCGAGGGCGGCGGCGAGCTGGCCAAGCAGCTTGTCGGCCGCACCTACGACGTGGCGCGCCCGGGCGTGGTCGCCATCTACCTGACCGGCAAGCCGAGGGACGGCGTCGGCCCGCAGGACGTGGCGCTCTCCATCATCGGCGCGGTCTACGCCAAGGGCTATGTGAAGAACAAGGTCATGGAGTTTGTCGGGCCGGGCGTGGCGAATCTGCCGATTGAATACCGCAACGGCATCGACGTGATGACGACGGAAACAACCTGCTGGTCCTCCATCTGGGAGACCGACCAGAACACGAAGGATTACCTGACCATCCACGGCCGGCCGGAGGCGTTCAAGCCGCTGAAGCCCGCCGAGGTCGCGTATTACGACGGCTGTGTGTACGTCGATCTCTCCACGGTGGAATGTACCATCGCCCTGCCGATGCACCCTAGCTACACCTACACCATTTCCGAATTGAAGGCGAACGCGGCGGACATCCTGCACGAGTGTCAGGAGAAGGCCAACGCGCAGATCACCGGTGCGAAGCTCGACCTGATGAGCAAAATCCGCGGCGGCGAAATCTGGGTCGATCAGGGATTGGTCGCGGGCTGCTCCGGCGGCACGTTCGACAACGTGTGCGCGGTTGCGGATATCCTGCGCGGCCATAGCTGCGGAAACGGCGAATTTAAGATGAGCGTCTATCCGGGCAGCATGCCGGCGTACATCCAGTTGATGAAGAACGGCGCGCTGACGGATATCGCCTCCGCGGGCGCGATCATCCGCGAGTGCTTCTGCGGCCCGTGCTTCGGCGCGGGCGACACCCCGGCCAACGGCGAGTTTTCCATCCGCCACACGACCCGAAACTTCCCGAACCGCGAGGGCAGCAAGCCCGGCGAGGGGCAGATGGCGGGCGTGGCGCTCATGGACGCGCGCTCCATCGCCGCGACGGCGATCAACGGCGGCCGCCTGACCGCCGCGACGGATCTGGACGTCGCCTACTCGCATCCGCAGTATTTCTTCGACGGCAGCGTGTACGAGAAGCGCGTTTACAACGGCTACGGCAAGGCCGAGCCGGAGCACGAGCTTCGCATGGGGCCGAACATCAAGGATTGGCCCGAGCAGCCCGCGCTCTCCGACGATCTGCTGGTGAAGGTGGTTTCCTACATCACCGACCCGGTGACGACCACCGACGAGCTGATCCCCTCCGGTGAAACCTCCTCCTATCGCTCCAACCCGCTGCGTCTGGCCGAATTTGCGCTCTCCCGCAAGGATCCGGCGTATGTCGGCCGCGCAAAGGCCGTGCATGCCGTTGAAACGGCGCGCGAGCGGGGCGAGGCGCTGCCCGAGGATGTGCAGGCCGTTTATGCCGCGCTGACCCGCGCGGGCGTCGCCAGCAACCCTGCCGCGACGGTCATCGGCTCGACGATTTACGCCAACAAGCCGGGCGACGGTTCCGCCCGCGAGCAGGCCGCAAGCTGCCAGCGCGTACTCGGCGCATGCGCGAACATCGCGATGGAATACGCCACCAAGCGCTATCGCAGCAACTGCATCAACTGGGGCATGGCGCCGCTGCTCACCGCCACGCCGGAGGATTACGCGCTGGGCGACTGGGTGTTCGTGCCCGGCATTCGCGAGGCGATTCTCTCCGGCAGGCAGGCGTTTGACGCATACGTGGTCAAGGCCGACGGCAGCGTTAAAAAGACGAGCGTCTCCACCGGCGCGCTGACCGAGGACGAGCGCCAGATCATCGCGGACGGCTGCTTAATCAACTACTACCGCAACAACTAATTTCTAAAGTTATCTATCAAAACAGCACCTACAATACGTGTAAAAAATACAGCTTCTCCGATCCAGAGAGGCTGTATTTTTATACCATTTCAGTAAATGAGCAAATCCAAAATTTTGCGCAAATTCCGATAACGGGCGCGCAATGCACGCACCTACCTGACTCCTTCAGTCACGGCTACGCCGTGCCAGCTCCCTCAAAGAGGGAGCTCTTTGATCTGGTTATTCTCCATCTAAGCAATAAGTTACACCTTACCCGTAGGGGCACATTTTGTGCGGAATTGGCTTCTTGCTCAATGATTATCCGTTTCCTGTGCTTACAGAAGGTCGTCCAATTTCTTAGCCGCCAACCGCCTGCGCGGCTTTCGCATCGGGTCAAAGGCGCAGATGGCCGAATACTCGCAGTTTTGGCAGGCGTTAAACGCACCGCGTTCAACGGGCGAATCGTCCATTTCGCCGCGATAGATTTCCCCCGCCAGCTCCGCTGCCTTGCGCTTTGCAAAATCCAGCAGCTTTTCCATCCCCGCCTCGTCCACCATCGACGCGGCGTAACGGCCGTTCGGCTTGCCGTCCTTGGTGACCATCGACGCGACGCTGCCGCCCTGCGCGCGGAGAATGGCCACGTCGCTGAGCGAAATGCCCTGAAGCGACAGCTTCTTGGCGATCTGCTTTTCCACTTCCTCGCGGATACGCGATTCGGTCTTGACCGTCGGATCGGCGATTCGGCAATAGAAGAATCCCGCCGCATGCGAGCCGGGAACGCGCGACAGCGCCGCCGCCAGATAGAGCAGGAGCTGGAGCTGCAAGCCCCAGTAAACCAGCGTCGGATCAAACTTCCGAGCGCCGCTCTTGTAATCAATCACGCGCAGGCCGCCGCCCGTCATCACGTCCACGCGGTCGATCCGCCCCTGCAGATAGACAAACGTGCCGTCGCTCAATTCAAGCACAATCGGCGACAGGCCGTTCTGCCCAAAGACAAACTCCATCCGCAGCGGGTGGAAGCTGCTGTCCGCGTATTGCGAGAGGATGTTGCGCGCCGTCCTTTTGGCCGTTCGGCGAATCCGCCGCGCAACCGCCTCGCCGCGCTTGCTCTCCCCCATCGGGGATTCCCGCCAGGCGTCGATCAGCGGCGAAACGGCTTCATCCATCAGCCTGTCGCAGACCGCCTGCGGCACCTCTGGAAATTCCGGCCGCGCCGTCACGGCCTCGGTGAAGCGCTCGGCGGCCTCGTGGTACAGCGTGCCCAGCTCGGCCGCGTCCACGCCCGGCTGCTGCTCCCGCTGCGGCGCAAGGCCGTATCGGACGAAATGCTGATACGGGCACTGGGCAAACGTCTCCAGTCGGGAGACGCTGCTGACCGGCCGCCCGTACAGTGCGCGCGCCAGCGTGCCCGTCATCCGCTTTGCCGGGGGATCGCCCAGCCCGCGCGTCACGCCGAGCAGCGCCTGCTTCCCCGTTTCATCCGCAGAGAGCGCCGCCGCGGCCGCCGCATACGCCCCGCCCAGCTCGCGCCGCCCGTCCGCAACCTCCGAAAGCTCGACCGCCAGTGCCTCAAGCGCCGGGGTTCGCGCGCAGAGCATGGCCTCGCGCTCCTCCTGCGCCAGCCCGCCGTAAACCGGCATGTTGGGGAACAGCCTTCGAAGCGCCTGCACCGCCGCGCCCTCGCGCAGCGCGCGCCCCGTTTCATCCGCCACGGCGTAAGAGACGATCACCCGCTCCTTCGCCCCGGACAGCGCCTTCAGCTCGTCGAGCTGGCCGAGCGCGGCGCTCTCCTGCGGGGTCATGCCCAGATACGCGCCGCTGGCCTCCTGCGCCGCCAGCTGTTCGCCGACGGTGAGCAGGCCGTTGTCGCTGCTCCCCGGCATATCGTTCATCCCGATGGCGAAGAGCGTCTGAACCTGCGCCGTGCGCACGTTGCCGATTTCGCCGCAGATGATCGCGCCGTCCGCGGGCGGAAGCGCCGCCAGCTCGAGCGCGGAAAGACCGTTTTGAAGCAGCTCCAGCACGATTTTCGCCGGAACGGCCTGCCCGCCGAGCAGTGTATGAAGCTGGTCGAGCGTCGTCATCATCGCGTTCCAGACCTGCGCGCAGTCCTGCGCCTCCGCCGCGAGATCGGCGGCGTTCAGCTCGTCGCGCATGTCTTCCAGCGTTTCATACGCATGAACGCTTTCCAGCAGCGTCAGGATGGCTTGGATGGTGTCGTCCGCCGTCTTTGCCGCCTGCAAGCCGCGTTGGAGCGCCAAAAGCGGCTCCATCACCTGCTTTCGGCTCTCTTCCAGCGCGCCGAGCGCCTCCTCCGTCACGCCCTTGGGATAGCGAAACGGCTTGCGCATGGCCTCGCCGCGCACATCCGCCCCTTCGCAATACGCGCAGAAGCGATCCAGCGCCTCCTGCGCCAAGCCCAAGAAGCCGCTCTGCGCACATTCCAGAATATCCGACAGCCGCCACCCGGCGGAAATCGCCGCCAGCGCGCTGAGGATAAAGCGGCTCAGCGGATGCGCGCCCGCCTTGCGTTTTTCCGCCACATATGTCGCAAGGCCGTACATCGGCAGAATGTTTTGCAGCAGCGCGCCGTATCCGCTCTGTTTGGGATAGACGACCGCCATTTGCGAAACGTCCTCCCCCATCGCCGCCAGACGGCGTATTCTCGCCGCCGCCAGATGCACCTCCTGCCGCTTTCCGCTCGCCGCGAGCAGCTCAATTGCCGTCGGCTCGTCCACGCAGGGCGCTGTGCCCAGCGCGTACAGCCGCTTTTCCATGAGCCGGATATCCCACGGTGCGTCCAGCTCCGCATCCAGCGTCTCGTGCTCCACGGCGATTCCGCGTTCCTTCGCCAGCCTTTCCAGCCGCTGCAAGCTGAAATTGACCGGCGCAAAGAGCCGTCCGTCCGGCGCGGCGTTCGCGTCCGTCTCAATGGCCAGCGTCAGCGTTCGGCAGAGCGGCGCAATGCTCAGCAGCTCCGCCGCAAACGTCGGCGTAATCATGTCAAAGCCGTATACGAACACATTCTGCCCCTTGAACACGCCGGAGGCCTCGAACCGCGCGCACATCTCCCGCGATATATCCTCCGCGTCGGCCAATTCGCCCGCCATCCGCTGCTCGTAGGCCGCGTAGATCCGCGCAATATCGCCGAGCTTGGCCCGCGCGGGGCTTTCCGTGTCCATGCTTTCGGCGCTCCTCGCCACATCGGCCGCCGACAGGCCGCTGCGTTTGAGCGACGCGATCATGCTGGACACGCGCGCCGTGAAGCCGGATGATCCGTTCTGCGCCGCGCCGCGATACACGCTCAGCTCGTCCTTCTGCGCCTCGATGATCGAGCTGAGCACCATGCATTTGCCGCGCTCGTCGAAAAGGGTCTGCTTCGGCATACCCGCCAGTTCGAAGACGCGCGATTGGAGCCGTTTCGGCGAAAGCACGTCGATCAGAAACGAACCGCTGACATGCAGCCGCTCCATGATCTCAAGCTCCGCCTGCAAGGTGTATTGCGACGGCACCAGAAACATGCATCCTTCTCCCCGCGCCGTCGCCTCGCCCAGTCGATCCACGCACGCGGCGAGCAGCCTGTGCGGCCTTGCGGTCAAAATCTTCATCCAGCGACCCTCTCTTCGCCCCAAAATTGTTTCACGTGAAACATCCCAGCCGATACCGCGCCGTCCGCAGATCGCCGCGCCAAAATGTTTCACGTGAAACATTCGGCAGGATTTTTTCTTTCTCATCCAGAATTATATCATAGAAAATCCGGTTATTCCACTTTTTTATCAGGAGGACGCTATGGAAGCCATCGCGCTCATGGCCGATATTCACGCCAATCTGCCGGCCGCAGAAGCCGTCATCGCCGATATTCGCCGAAAGCACAAGCCCGACCGCATCGTGTCTCTGGGCGATCAGGTCAACCTCGGCCCCGCGCCGTGCGACACCCTGCGCCTACTCCGTGCGGAGGGCGTAACCTGCCTGCACGGCAACCACGAGGGCTACATCCTCTCCGTCATGCGCAGCGAACCGGGGTATGCCGGGGCGAATTTCGCATCGCTCCGCTTCAACGCCGACCGCCTCACCCCGCAGGAAATCACCTTTGAAAAGGAGCTGACGCTCTCCGGCGTCACGCTCTGCCACGCGATGCCGGGGGACGACCGCTTTCCCGTCCACAACCCGACGCTCGCGCTTCCACGACTAAACGCCATGGCCTTCGAGCCGGGTACGCACATCGTCTGCGGCCACGGCCACAACCCCATGCACTACCGCCTGCCGAACCTGACGCTCGATGTGGTGGGCAGCGTCGGCTGCATGGATGACGGCGTACCGGGCATGGCGCTGTATGCCATGCTCTACCACTCCCCCGGCCGCGTGACGCTCGAGCCCTGCGTCGCCCGGTATGACCCGTCGGCACTCAAGCCGCTTTTTATCCGCAGCGGTTTTGCGGAGGCATGCCCAATCATGGCGCACGTCACCTGTCTGCAGCAGCAGCGCAATTTCGATTTTCTCGTGCCCTTCGTCACCCTGGCGCGCAGGCTCTCCGCCGAGAAGCACGAGGCCGAAGTCTCCCGCGAAACGTGGGCACAGGCCGACGCGATGTTTGATTGGCCGGACGGCCTATCCACCGCCCAGTTTTGGCGCGCGCCCGCAGGACACAGCCGCGCGTGAGGTTTCCCCAAATTCACGACCCTTTGAAGACAAGAAAATGGCCGTATCGCCGCCCTCCTGATTTTGGGCAAAACGATACGGCTCTTTTTTGCGCGTTACAGCAGCGTCTTTTCCTCAAACGCGACGCGGCGCTTCACGTCGGTCATCAGCGCGTCGAACTGCGCCGGGTCGAGTGACTGCGCGCCGTCGCAGAGCGCGGCCTTGGGGTTGTTGTGCACCTCGATCATCAGGCCGTCCGCGCCCGCCGCGATGGCCGTCCGCGCGAGCGGCTGCACCATCCACGCGATGCCCGCCGCGTGCGACGGGTCAATGATGACCGGGAGATGCGACTTCTGCTTAATGAGCGGCACGGCGGAGATATCCAGATTGTTGCGAATCATCTTTTCAAACGTGCGGATACCCCGTTCGCAGAGGATGACGTTCGGGTTGCCGCCCGCCAGCACGTATTCCGCGCTCATCAGCCATTCCTCAATCGTCGCGGAAAGCCCGCGCTTGAGCAGAATCGGTTTGTTCGTCTGCCCCAGCGCCTTGAGCAGCCGGAAATTCTGCATGTTCCGCGCGCCGACCTGAATCACGTCCACATCCGCGAAATCGTCTATCTGCGTTTCGCTCATAATTTCGGTGACAATCGGCAGGCCGGTCTCCTTCTTGACCTCCAGCAGCAGCTTGAGCCCTTCGTTCTCCAGCCCCTGAAAGGAATACGGCGAGGTGCGCGGCTTGAACGCGCCGCCCCGCAGACAGGTTGCGCCGCTCCGCTTGACGTCCTCCGCGATGGAAACGAGCTGTTCGCGGCTTTCCACCGAGCAGGGGCCCGCAATTACCGTGAACGTCCCCTCGCCAATCGCGCGCCCGCAGACGTTCACATGCGTATCCTTGGGATGGAAGCGGCGGTTCGCCAGCTTATACGGTTCGGAAACGCGGCGCACATCCTCGACGATGTCGCTGGCGCGCAGCCAATCCTCGTCAACGTGCGTCGTATCGCCGACAAGGCCGAGAATCGTTTCCGTCGCGCCTTGGCTGTAATGGATATCCACGCCCTGCTGTTTGATCTGGCTCATCAGGGCTTCAACGCGCGCTTTCTGTGCGCCGGGTCTTAAAATGACAATCATGGCGGCTTCTCCTTTTTTCGCTTCTTTATTTTGACAGTTTGTTGCTTTGTTTCGGATATAAAAGAAGCGGCCCTTTCACTTTTATGAAAGGGCCGCGCTGCAATCCGAGGACATCGCCTTATGCTTTGCATTGCAAACAGCCCGTATTCTCGCGATAATACAGGCTAAAATAGTACATGTTCGCAACAACAACATTCATAAGGGTTTTTCCTCCCGCTTGCTTGGTGCTGACTCTATCTTAAATCATGCAAGACGATTTGTCAACCCCATATTTCGAATTTTTGTCAATCAAGCGTCTCTTGGATCTCCGCCATGTTGAGCGCCTTCTCATCTGGTCGATTCAAAGCTGAGTCGCGGCACAAGATATTGGGTCATCATAAAGCCGATCTCCCCGTCAATCAGCACATGGCACCATTCCCCCGCTATGCCCAACACCCGAACCTGCGTTCCGTTCGGATACAGCGCCACCGCGTTAACGCGGGTCGAAGCCTGCCTTCGCAGATTGGCGCCCTGCCCATTGGGATTTTGAATCGTCACCTTGGGCAGCAGTTCGGTTTGCTGGTCTTTGGGCGCGTTAAAATCGAGGAACTGATTTTTCATATATCCTTCAAGATTGCCGATTCGAACCCGGCTCCATCCGTCGTTCCCTTTTTGTACGATTGCAACCGTGCATCCATTGTAATATTTGCCGAGCGACGCGCTGTTCGCCGTTTTTTCCGCGCGCAGATTCAGTCGATCCGTCGAAATCGGATTGTGAACCTGCGCCGTCGCATAGCCGTCGTAGTAATTGCCCGTCTGCTGATCCAGCGCCGAGCCGTCAGCCGGTACAAACCCGGTATATTCCCGAATCTGAACGTGCCACCATTTCGACGTAAAGCCCAGAAGCGTCACCGTTTCGCCATAGCCATGCATTTCATACGCTCCGTTTACATCGCGGGTTTGATAAAGCTCCCACGCGCTGCTTGCGGAGGTATATGTCGGCATAGCGGCCGCAACCGCCTGCGTGTTGTCATATTGCAGATATGCCTTCATCATATACCCTTCGGCAACTCCGCGATTGCCGATTCGAACGCGAACCCATCCGTTGTTCAGCTCTTCAAGAATTTGAACCCCAACGCCGTTGTAATACTTGCCCAGCGATTCCGCTTCCTTGTTCGGCGCAGCGCGCAGATTCAGCCGGTCTGCGGCGTCAGGATTATGCACGACCGCATAGGCGTTGCCGCCATCCGCCCAAGCCGTACAACAAGTGAACATCAGGCTCATCAAAAGCAGTCCGAGAATTCCGATGCGTTTCATAGATTCATCCGCCTTTCCTCACAAAATGTGCAATGTCGCACACCCGACACAGCATCATCGTCTATCATAAAAACGCATGTTCCTTCCATTTTCTTCCCAGAAAATCAAAAAAGCCCCCTCTTTCGAGGGAGCTGCGGCTTGTTGACATAAAGATCCATTGACCAAAATCGCAAAACCAAGAAATTCAGCTATTCTTTCATTTGCGGAAAAGGCAATTCTCCCCTTTCGGGGGGAGAATCGCTTTATTCAGTCCAAAGTCCCTCTTTCAAGGGAGCTGACGCGCTTTCGCGCGCGTATGAACGTCAGCGCTTCTTGGTCAGCGGGGTGAGGTGCCAGATCAGATCGTTGTATTCGCGGATCGTGCGGTCGGAGGAGAACACGCCGCTCTTGGCCACGTTGATGATCTCCTTGCGCGTCCACTTCTTCTGATCGAGGTAATCCGCGCCCAGATGGCTCTGCGCCTGCTGGTAAGAACCGAAGTCCTTGAGCACCAGATACGGGTCGGCCATGCCGCCGTTGTCGCTGAACACCAGCGCGCGGTACAGCCCCTCGAACATCTTCGGGTTCTCAGGGGTCAGGGTGCCGTCGAACATCATGTTCAGCGCGCGGCGCAGCTCGGCGTTCGTCTCGTAGATATCCAGCGAACGATAGGTGCCGGCGGCGTAGAGCGCCTCTACCTCATTGGAACGCATGCCGAAGATATAGCAGTTGTCATTTCCGACCAGATCGGCGATTTCCACGTTCGCGCCGTCCAGCGTGCCGATGGTCACCGCGCCGTTCATCATAAACTTCATGTTGCCGGTGCCGCTGGCCTCCTTGGAGGCGGTGGAGAGCTGCTCGCTGACCTCGCTGGCCGGCATCAGCATCTCGGCGGTGGAGACGTTGTAATTCTGGAGGAACACAATTCGGATCATCTTGCTGGCGCGCTCGTGAGAAGCGACCTTCGCGGCGAGCACGTTAATGAAGTGGATGATCTCCTTCGCGCGGCGGTAGCCCGGCGCAGCCTTCGCGCCGAAGATAAAGGTGCGCGGCGCCATCGTGTAATTCGGATCGTCGCAGATGCGGTTGTAGAGCACGAGGATGTGCAGCGCGTTGAGGAGCTGGCGCTTGTACTCGTGCAGGCGCTTCACCTGCACGTCGAACATCATCGTCGGGTCGAGCTCAAGGCCCTGATGGCGGTAAATCCAGCGGCTGAAGCGCTCCTTGTTCGCCTTCTTGACCGCGGCGAACTTCTCGACGAAGGCCGCATCGTCCGCGAACGGCAGCAGCTTTTCAAGCTCGTTGAGATCCTTGCGCCAGCCCTGACCGATGGATTCATCCAGCAGGTCGGAGAGCGACGGGTTGGCCAGCATCAGCCAGCGGCGCGGCGTAATGCCGTTGGTGATCGCGTAGAACTTCTCCGGCATGATGGCGTAGTAATCCGCAAACGTCGTGTGCTTGAGGATGTCGCCGTGGAGCTGGGAAACGCCGTTGACCGCGTGGGAATACGCCACGCACATGTTCGCCATGTGCGCCTGATCGTAAGCCAGAATCGCCATGTGGCCGATGCGATCCCACTGGCCGGGGAAAGCGTCGAACAGCTTCTGGCACAGGCGGCGGTTCAGCTCCTGCATGATGGAGTAGATGCGCGGCAGCGTCTCGCGCATCATGTTCTCCGGCCACTTCTCCAGCGCCTCGGCCATGATGGTGTGGTTGGTGTAGGCCACGGTCGCCTGCGTGATGCGCTCGGCCTCCTCCCACGGCAGGCGCTCCTCGTCCACGAGGATGCGCATCAGCTCGGGGATGACCATCGCCGGGTGCGTGTCGTTGATGTGGAAAGCGACCTTCTCCGGGAGCTGGCTCATGTCCGTGCCGTAGACGCGCTTGAAGTCCTTGATCGCGTATTGCAGCGTCGCGCTGACGAGGAAGTATTCCTGCATCAGGCGCAGCTTCTTGCCGTTATAGGTGTTGTCCTCCGGATAGAGCACCTTGGAAATCTGCGCCGCGATGGAGTTGCTGTCCTCCGTGGAGCCGTTGTAATCGCCCGCGGAGAATTTTTCAAGGTTGAAGTTCTGCGGCAGCACGGCGCTCCACGTGCGCAGGCGATCCACCACGTCGCTGTCATAGCCGACGATCGGCAGATCATACGGCACGGCGATGACGTTTTCCGTGTTCTTGAGGGTGACGTAATTCGTGCCGCCCACCCAGTTTTCGACCATCTGGCCGCCGAAGCAGACTTCCACCGCATCGCGCTGGGTCGGAATCTCCCAGGCGTTGCCGTAGGTCAGCCACTCGTCCGGCACCTCGACCTGCTGGCCGTCCACGATGCGCTGACGGAACAGACCGTATTCATAGCGGATGGTGCAGCCCATCGCCGGCAGGTTCAGCGTCGCCAGCGAATCGAGGAAGCACGCGGCCAGACGGCCCAGACCGCCGTTGCCCAGCGCCGGTTCCGGCTCTTCGTGAAGCACGCCCCGCAGGGTCAGCCCCAGCTCCTCGAACGCCCGCTCGTATTCCTTGGTGGAGCAGAGGTTGAGCAGGTTGTTGTGCAGCCAGCGGCCGGTCAGAAACTCGATGGAGAGGTAATACAGGCGCTTGGCCTTCTCGCTGCGGCGGGCTTCCTTCTCAAAACGCCACTTGAGCATGATCTGGTCGCGCACGGTGCTCGCCACGGCAGCGTAGATCTGCTTGGGCGTCGCGTCCTCAATGGTGCAGCCGTAGTAGCGCAGCAGCTTGTTGAGGATGGATTCCTTGATGGTATCCTTGTTATACTCGGTTTGCAGAGGCATAAGTTCAAAACCCTCCCAAATATGATGGATGGCGGAATGACCACCGATTTCCCTCTTTTCGGCCTGTTTTTGTCAGGCACCAACGGGCATTATAGCATAAAACCCTTTATGTGGCAAGGAAAAACACAGTTCCTGCGTCCGTCCCGCCTGCCTTAGCCCTTCCCCGCCCTTCTGTTTCCTATGCGCGCCGCCTGCCGTTCATCCGTCCCCTCCGGCCGGAATGTGGCGAAATTTATCGCGTGTTCTTTGTTCCTTTGCGCCGTTTCAGCCGATATAACGCGCAAAATTCCGTCTATTTCTGCTCAATTCCGCAAGTTTTACGCTTTATTGGTCAGACGACTTGATTTGCGTCCCGCCATCGTGTATAATAACCTCAGAAACTGAGATAGTGCGCGTTTTTTCTCCCTGCGCACACTCAAAATCAATAAGATTCAGGAGTGATTGACAATGGCTCGTATTGTTACTCTCGGTGAAATCATGCTTCGTCTGAAGAGCCCCGCGCTGGAGCGCTTCTTCCAGAGCCCGTCCCTCGAGGCCACCTTCGGCGGCGGCGAGGCGAACGTGGCCGTTTCTCTGGCCAACTATGGCATGGACGCGGCTTTCGTGACCGCCCTGCCGAACAATGCCATCGGCGAGGCCTGCCTGCGCGACGTGCGCAGCTTCGGCGTGGACGTCTCCAACATCAAGATGATGGATGGCCGCATGGGCATCTACTTCCTGGAGACCGGCTCCAACCAGCGTCCGTCCAAGGTCGTCTATGACCGTGCGGATTCCTGCATCGCCAAGGCGCCGGTCGATACCTTCGATTGGAAAAAGATCTTCGACGGCGCGACCTGGTTCCACATCACCGGCATCACCCCGGCCATCTCTCAGTCTGCCGCGGATCTCTCTTTGGCCGCCGTCAAGGCCGCCAAGGAGATGGGCGTGACCGTTTCCTGCGACCTCAACTACCGCAAGAACCTCTGGAAGTACGGCAAGGAAGCCAAGGAAGTGATGAGCGAGCTGACCAAGTACGTCGACGTCGCCATCGCCAACGAGGAAGACTTCCAGAAGTCTCTGGGCATCAGCGCCAAGAGCGATGTTGAGAGCGGCGAGCTGGATCGCGACGTCTACAAGCAGATCGCCCAGACCGCGATGGATCTCTACCCGAACCTCAAGAAGGTCGCCATCACCCTGCGCGAGTCCAAGAGCGCGGATACCAACTACTGGGCGGCCTGCATCTACGACGGCAAGGAGTTCTATGTCTCCCGTAAGTACGCCATCACCGATATCGTTGACCGCGTCGGCGGCGGCGACTCCTTCGGCGGCGGCCTGATCTACGGCCTGAACACCTATGCCACGCAGGCCGAGGCTCTCGAGTTCGCCGTGGCCGCTTCCTGCCTGAAGCACACCATCTCCGGCGACTTCAACCGCGTGACCGTCAAGGAAGTCGAAAGCCTGATGAAGGGCTCCGGCTCCGGCCGCGTCGAGCGCTAAGCAAACGGCGTACAGGCACACAGCGTTGCCCGGCTCTGTACAAGCCGGTTTGAACCGCAATCGCATAACAAAAGGCGTTGAACGGATTTTTCCGCTCAGCGCCTTTTTGTTATTGCTTCGAACGCCTTTACTCCTTCAGTCAGCTTCGCTGACAGCTCCCTCGAAGAGGGAGCCATAAAGCATATATGCACTGCTTATTTATAAAGTCGTTTCTCATTTTTATAACAGCAAAAAACATCTTACTTGCTCATGTCATTGCCTCCCTCTTCGAGGGACATCGAATCTGTTGCCGCCTGTGGCGGAAACAAACAGATAAAATGCCGAAGGTTGGCACGACGAAGTCGTGACGGAAGGAGTTCGTTTCAACGTCTTCAGATATTCCTTCTGTCCTGCCGTGATGCGGTAGCTTTCCCGTGCTTTCTGGATCGTCTTGTTATGCGTCCACGGCTCAAGCCGGTTCTGCTGCAAATAGACAACCGCCGCGTCCCACTGTTTGGCCAGCGCCGTGGCGAAAAACCACGCGACCATCATCTTCGCGTAGTAATCCTCCAGTTTCACGTCTGCGGGCAGCTCCAGATATTCCGGCTTAAAATCGTCGTCCAGAAAATGCGTCATCAGCATTTCCAGCCCGAAACGGCAGGTGTAGACGTGTTCTGATTTCGCCCATTCTCGGATATTTTCCAGCAGCTCCGGCTTGTGCCCGGCAAACACCTTCGGCGACAGGCAGTCGCAGACTGCCCAGTTGTCGATATGCGGCAGAAACGCCTCGACCGCTTCCATGCACGTGTCGTAATCTTTCATCTGCGAAAGCAGTACGCTGTGCAGGATGTTTTCGTCGTAGTACGCATGCGGCAGTTCCGCCAGAAAGGCGCGCATCTCCTTCGCTCCGGCGATTTCCTTCGCCAGCTTCCGCATCATCGGCATGCGCACGCCGATGACCGTTTCCTTCGGGATATTCGGAATCAGCGCGCTTTGAAACCGCGCATACCGCTCATCTCCGAGCGCAAAGAGCCGTTCCCGGATGTTCGCTCCCCCGCTCATCCCCGCTTGTGCGCCTCAATCGCCTTCATATAGCAGGTCTCCACCTTCTCGGCAAAGCCCTGCGTGCTGAACGGCGCGGCATACTGCGCCGCCGTCTTCGCGATGCGCCTGCCCTCCTCGCCGAACGCGCGAATCAGCGCCGCGAGCAGCTCGTCGTCGCTGTCCCCGGAGAGAATACCGCTCACGCCGTCCTCGATCACGCCGTCCAGGCAGGGGTCGTTCACCGCGCAGACGCACAGGCCGGAGGCCATCGCCTCCACATAGGTCAGCCCCTGCGTCTCCGAATGAGACGCGCTGCAAAACACGTCGCCCATCGCGTAATAGCGGTCGATTTTCTCCCACGGCTTCGGCCCGGTCAGCGTCACCGCGCGGGAAACGCCCAACTCCTCCGCCATGCGCCCCAGCTCCTCGCGCATCGGCCCTTCGCCGACGACGGCGAAATGCACAGCCGGGCAGGCGTTCAGCAGCCGCGGAAACACGCGCATCACCTGTTCGAGGTTCTTTTCCTTGGCGATGCGGCCGATGTTCAGCAGCAGCGGCGCGCGCTCCGGCAGGCCGCATTCCCGGCGGGTTTCCAGCCGCTCCTGCTCGCCGTGCCGCGCCGGGTCGAAGCGGGCGATGTCCATGCCGCTGGGGATGATGTCAATCGGCGCTTCCACGCCGTATTTGCGCAGCAGGTCGAGCGTCTTGCCCGTCGGGGTAATCACGCGGTCAAAGCGGTTGCACCACCACTGGGAATATTTCCGGGCGATCCGCCGCGCGGCCTCGTCCGCCACGCCGTGCGTGATGTAGTAGGTGTAATCCTCCCAGACGGTGTGATAGGTGTGCACCTGCGCGCAGCCGAGGCTGCCCGCGACGTGGTGGCCGAACATCCCCATCACAAATTCGCTGTTGGTGTGCACCACGTCAAAATCGATCTTCTCCGCCTCCCACGATGTGAGCGGCGTGGGGAAGGCGAAGTTGCGATCCTTGAGCACCAGCAGCGGCGCGCTCGCCAGATAGTGCACGTTTTCCCGCTGGTTCTCCTCCCAGCCCTTGCATTTCGGGGCGTAAACGTGAACCTCGTGGCCGCGCCGGGTCAGTTCCCGCTGCAAATTCAGGCAGCTCGTCGCCACGCCGTTGATTTCCGGGTAAAACGTATCGGTAAACAGGCCGATTTTCATGTTCCTTCTCCTTTGTTCCCGGGCGTTCCCGGTAATCAAGCGTCATTCATCTGATTATAACACATTTTCCCATGATGAGCCATTCCTTTTTCACGCGCGCGCCGGAATGAAATTATGCCGCTTTCACTTGCAAAACCCCTCCGTTTGTGTTAGCATCATAGCGTAGAAATGGGCGATGGCGTCCGCATCGGGTGCAAGGGTGCGCGCTTGGCCGTTCCCATCGCAAATCGGGAAACAACGGGGGCTGCCGCGCATGGTTTGATTCATGCCGCAGCCCCTTTGAAAGGCTTGATATCGTTTCAAAAGGAGAGGGTCGTTTTGCTCAAGACATTGACGACGGTTGCCAGCGTCGCCCTGCCCATCGAGGAGCGATGGAGCATCAAGCGCTGCCGGTACGCCCCCGACGGTTCTTCCGCCGGCCGCGTCTGCATCGCTACGGGCACGCACGGCGACGAAATGATGGGTCAGCTCATCATCTATCTGGTGCAGCAGCGCATCGGCGAACATCCGGACGCGCTCCGCGGCACGGTGGATTTTTACCCCATGCTCAACCCGCTCGGTCTGGACATCGGCGAGCGTCTGGTGCCCTCCGGTACGCGGCTGGATATGAACCGCGCTTTCCCCGGCTCGCCGAACGGCACGCCGCTTGAATACATGTGCCATCAGGTGATTCAGGATATGCGCGGCGCGGATCTTGTGCTGGATCTTCACGCCAGCGCACGCAACAAGAGCGAATTGTACGAGGTGCGCGTCAGCGCGAAGGAAGCCGAGCGGCTTCTGCCCCGCGTCCGCGCGCTCTGCCCGCAGCTCATCTGGGTCTACCCGGACAAGGGCTCCTTCTCCGCCTCGCTGACCGGCGCGCTGGGTGCCGTGGGCACCGACGCGGTCATTTTGGAGGCCGACGAGCGCCGCCGCCTGCCGCAGGAAATCGCCATCTCCGTTGTGGACGGCATCTTCTGCAAGCTGAAGGAGATGGGCATATGGGCGGGCGACGCCATCGCCGCGCCGGATGCGTCCGCCGACATTCCCACCGTGCGCACGAGCGAGGACGTCTGCCGCGTGGCCTGCGAGTTCCCCGGCGTGTTTGTGCCGGAGGACTGCCTCGGCATTCACGCCGAAGCGGGACAGGTGCTCGGCACGGTGATCGACGCGCTCGACGGCGTCGCCCGCGAGACCGTCAAGGCGCCGTGCGCGGGGCTCGTGTTCAGCCAGCGCAGCTATTCCTCCGTGTATCCCGGCACGCTGATCGCCAGGATCAGAAAGGAGCGGGCATGAAAAAGGATATTCTGTTCACCCTCCCGTCGTATTTCCGGGATGATATGAGCATCATGGCCTATCGCTTCGGCAAGGGCGAAAAGACCTGCGCCGTCGTCGGCGCGCTGCGCGGCGACGAGGTGCAGCAGCTCTATGTCTGCGCGCGGCTCGTCTCCTTCCTGCGCGAGGTGGAGAAGGAAGACGGCATTCAGCCGGGCAAGAGCGTTATGATCGTGCCCACCGCCATCGGCGCGTCGATGAACGAGGGCTCGCGCCTCTGGGAGCCGGAAAACATGGACATCAACCGCCGTTTCCCCGGCGATCCCACCGGCTCGACGACCGAGCGCATCACGGACGCACTGCTCGAGCGCGTCAAGAATTATCGCTACGGCGTGCAGCTCACCAGCTTCTATCAGCCCGGTTCCTTCGTGCCGCATGTGCGCATGATGGACACCGGACGGCAGAACCCCGATCTGGGCTGCGAATTCGGCCTGCCCTATGTCTACGTCCGCACCCCGCGCGATTACGACCAGACGACCCTCAACTACAACTGGCAGCTCTGCGGCACGCAGGCGTATTCTCTCTATGCGGGCAAGACGCGCGAAATCGACGAGGCCGCGGCGGATCAGAGCCTGCGCGCCATCGTCCGCTTCCTCAACAGCCGCGGGATCATCCGCAGCGAAACCGCGCCGGGTCACGCCTCCTCCATCATCACCAACGCGGATATGACCTCCGTTTCCGCAACGAGCGCGGGGCTTCTGCGCCGCGTCAAGTTTGCGGGCGCGCACGTCCGCCGCGGCGAGCAGCTCGCCTTTATCATCAACCCCTGCGACGGCTCGGTGCGTGAGGTGCTCAAAGCCCCGGTCACGGGCATGCTCTTCTTCATGCAGGACGGCCCGTTCATCACGGAGCACAGCCCGGTCTTTCAGGTGCTGGCGGGAGCGTAAGCCATGACAAAAACGCCTCCCGGTTTCACCCGCACGCTGCTTTCCATCGCCGTGCCGGTGACCCTGCAAAACCTGCTCGCCTCCTCCTTCACGCTGATCGATACCATGATGATCGGCCGCTTGGGCGATACGCCGCTGGCCGCCGTCGGCATGGCGGGCAAATGGACGTGGTTCTTAACCATCGTCTTTTTCGGCTTTTCCAGCGGCGCGTCCGTGTTCATCTCCCAGTTTTACGGCGCGGGCGACGACGCGGGCATGCGCCGCACCTACGGCCTGATGACCGTCGGCACGCAGGCGGCCTCCCTGCTGTTCATGCTCGCGGCGCTGCTCTTTCCGGAGGGCATCGTCCGCCTGTTCTCCCCGGATGAGCAGGTCGTCGCGCTGGGCTCTTCCTATCTGCGCATCATCGCCGTCAGCTATCCGTTTCTGGCGCTCACGCGCGGCGGCGGCACGCTGCTGCAAAGCACCGGCCGCGTTATGATTCCGTTTGTCGGTTCGCTGATCTCCGTCGCGGTCAACATCGTGCTGAACGCGCTGCTGATTTTCGGCCTGTGCGGCTTCCCCGTGCCCGGCTCGGCGGCGGCATCTTCAAGGATCAATGGCTCATGGGCGTGGTGTTCTGTCTGGTGGTCTCCGCCATCGTCGGCGCGCTGGTGATTTACGGCGCGGGCGTCGCGAAAAAAACGCTGCTCCGCACGGGGCGGAGCGGCCTTGTCGGCATCACGGGCGGCTTTATCCGCGATTTCGCGCGGGTCAGCATGCCCGCCATGCTCAACGAAAGCGCCTGGGCGCTGGGCAATCTGCTCTACAGCTCCGTCTACGGCCACATGGGCACGGGCGCGTATGCGTCGATCACCGTCGTCAAATCCATCGAGGATCTGACGAGCGTTGCGGTGATGGGGCTTTGCTCCTCCTGCGCGGTGATGATCGGCAGCGCCATCGGGCGCGGCGACGTGCCGCTCAGCAAGCTCTGCGCCAAGCGCCATGTGCAGCTCACGATCGGCCTCTCCGTGCTCATTGGCGCGGGGATGCTGGCGCTCCGCCAGCCGCTGCTCTCGCTCTTCGGCGTTTCGCAGGCCGTGCGCGACGACGCGCTGGCCGTGCTGGCGATCTGCGCGCTGGAGATGGTGCTGCACAACATCCCCGCCATCCTGGTGATGGGCGTGTTCCGCGCGGGCGGCGACACGCGCTTTGGCCTGATCGTCGATTGCATCACGCTGTACCTGATCGGCCTGCCGCTGACGATGCTGGCCGGGCTATATCTGCACTGGAGCGTGCCGATGACCTATCTGGTCATGTATCTCTCGGAGGATATCATCAAGTGCAGCGCGTATCTCCTGCATTTCCGCTCCTATAAATGGATTCGCCCCGTGATATAATGCTCCGCGTCCATCGGATCGCCGCGCCGTCGGCGATCCCGTTTCTTTGCACAATTTCGTCGTTTAAGAGGATAACATGATGAACAACACACGCGCCAATCAATCCCTTTCCGCCTTTGAAGAAAAGGCCGCGCCCAAGCGCGGCGCGCTCCGCGAGTTTGCCGCGTTCTACAAGCCGCATCTGGGCATGTTCCTGCTGGATATGTTCTGCGCGCTGGTGATCGCGCTGGTGGATATTCTGTTCCCGGTGGTCACGCGCAAGGTGCTCTACGACTACATTCCCAATCAGGCGATGCGCACCTTCCTGATTGTGATGGGCGCGATGCTCGCCGCGTTCCTCATCCGCACGGCGGCGCAGTGGATCGTCACCTATCTGGGGCACCTGATGGGCGTTCACATCGAAGCGGATATGCGCACGGCCATCTTCGCACACATGCAGAAGCTCGGCTTCAGCTTTTACGACAAAAACCGCACCGGCCTGCTGATGTCCCGCGTGACGACGGATCTGTTCGATATCACGGAGCTGGCGCACCACGGCCCGGAGGATCTGTTCATCTCCATCGTGACGCTGACCGGCTCGTTCCTCGTCCTCTGGAACATCCAGAAGAAGCTGGCGCTCGTGCTGATGGTCGCCGTGCCGATGATCGTCCTGTTCGTCGCGATGCGCCGACGCAACATGATGAAGGTCTCCCGCGATGTCAAGCGCCGCACGGCGGGCATCAACGCGGAAATCGAAAGCTCCATTTCCGGCGTGCGCGTCGCCAAGGCGTTCGGCAACGAGGATGAGGAGATCGACAAGTTCACCCGCTGCACGGATCAATACGTTTCCGCCAAGCAGGGCTATTACAAGGTGATGGCGGGCTTCTTCTCCGGCACGGAGCTGATGATGAACCTGATGAGCCTGTCCGTCATCTTCGTGGGCAGCTATCTGATTATGAAAAACCAGATGGATATCGCCACGCTCGTCACCTTCAACATGTATGTCGCCAGCGTGCAGAGCCCGATTCGCAAGCTGACCCAGTTCACCGAGCAATTCACGCAGGGCATGGCGGGCTTCCAGCGCTTCCGCGCCATCATGCACGAAGACCCGGATATCGTCGATGCGCCCGACGCGGTCGCGCTGACCCATGTGGACGGCGACATCCGCTTCAACGACGTCTCCTTCTCCTATGACGAGGGCAAGGGCGACGTTCTCTCCCACATCAATCTGCACATCAGGCCCGGCGAAATGCTGGCGCTGGTCGGCCAGAGCGGCGGCGGCAAATCGACGCTCTGCCAGTTGATCCCGCGCTTCTACGAGATTTCCTCCGGCTCGATCACGCTCGACGGGCAGGATATCCGCCATATCAAGCTGGCCGATCTGCGCGGCAGCATCGGCATCGTCCAGCAGGATGTCTTCCTCTTCGCGGGCACGATTCTGGATAATATCCGCTACGGCCGCCCGAACGCGACGATGGACGAGGTGATCGAGGCCGCCAAGCTGGCTGAAATTCACGAGGACGTGATGGCCATGCCGGACGGATACAACACCATCGTCGGCGAGCGCGGCGTGATGCTCTCCGGCGGCCAGAAGCAGCGCGTCTCCATCGCCCGTATCTTCCTGAAAAACCCGCGCGTGCTCATTTTGGACGAGGCGACCAGCGCGCTGGATACCGCCACCGAGCGCAAGATTCAGGCCGCGTTTGATCGTCTCGCCAAGGGGCGCACGACGCTGGTGATCGCCCACCGCCTGTCCACCATCCGCAGCGCGGATGAAATCGTGGTCATCGGCGAACACGGCATTCTCGAGCGCGGCACCCACGCGCAGCTCGTCAAGCAGGGCGGCGTTTACGCCGAGCTGGCCGCAGGCGCAAGGCTGAGCGGGGAAGGCTGAGGAGGCTCACCATGATTCAAGCGATTGTTTATACGTCCAACACCGGCTACACCGCCGAATATGCCCGCATGCTGGGTGAAAAGACCGGTCTTCCGGTTTTGACGCTGAATGAAGCGAAAAAGAGCCTGCCTGTTCGCGCGCCTATTTTATATCTGGGCTGGCTGATGGCCGGTTCCATCAAGGGCTGCGGCGCCGCCATCCGCCGGTTTTCCCCGCGCGCCGTATGCGGCGTCGGTCTGACACTCATCCCCTCCAAGAAACTGCGCGAGCAGAATCACATCCCGCAAACCGTCACCGTGTTCAGCCTTCAGGGCGGCTTTGACATGGAGCGTCTGCATGGCCTTGACAAGCTGCTGATGAAGATTTTGCGCGCCTCGCTTCAAAGCAGCATGGCCAAAAAAGAAACGCCCGACGATGCGCAAAAGGCCATGCTCCGCGTGTTGAACGAAGGCGGCAGCTTTGTTTCCGAAGCGCACCTGTCGGGTATGCTGGATTGGATTCAGAAGGAACAGAAGCACAAGGGATAACTTTTTTCCTCTCCAACCGCAATAAAAGAAGGGAACCGCTTGCATCCTGCGAAGCGGTTCCCCTTTTCATGGTCTTTGGCAGGCGTCGCCTCTCCTGCATCTCTTTTAGCCCGAAGGCGCATGGTAGCAACGAACTTTACCACCTCAAAGACCATCTTTGGTGTACTTTTATTGTATCACACTTCTTTTTTTATGTAAACGATCCTTTTGTTTCTTTCGTAATTTTTTCTTCTTCCTTCACTGATTATCCAAAACGATATGATCGAGTTTTTATGTTCCGGATGATCGCTTGAAACATGCAATCTCAAAACCAGTTGCGCGTTTTTTCCATCTTCTTCAACCTGTTTAATCAATATGGCCGTATTCGGGTTTTTATCTTCAAAAATTAAATCCGGCGCTCTTAATATGTCCGGAATATATACTCCATATCGGTCGAACGCATGATCGTGAAGGTTGCTATGTTCTATTCGTTCCTCAGTAATAATCACCTCATCCGTAGTGATATCGCTCGTGATTTTTTCATACATTGCCAGATCAATTCTTCCTACTGTATGCATCTCTTCACCACCACAGATTTCTTTTGTTTATTATACCAGATTGATACCTGTGTGCAACACGAATTTGCTCATTTACTGTTTCACCCACAGAATTTTTTCGCCGTTCGCTTTACGAACGGCGGTTTTCGCTGTATACTTGTTTTTGCTTTTTTCATTCCATTTCTGCATATCGGAGGCACGCTTCATGTCGATCTCTTTCTCGACCGAGGGAGCCCGCAGCCATACGCCCGCGCTCGTGCGCGGCATGCGCGACGGCGTTCCGATCGGGCTGGGCTATCTGGCCGTCGCGTTTTCGCTGGGCATCGCGGCGCGCAACGCCGGGCTCAACGCCTTTCAGGGTTTTCTGGTCAGCCTGCTCAACAACGCTTCCGCGGGCGAATACGCGGGGTTCACCACCATTGCGGCCGACGCATCCTATCTGGAAATCGCGGTGGTGACGCTCATCGCCAACGCGCGCTATCTGCTGATGAGCTGTTCGCTCAGCCAGAAATTCGCGCCCGGCACGCCGATGCGCCACCGCCTGCTCGTCGGTTACGACGTGACGGACGAGCTGTTCGGCCTCGCCATTTCCTGCGACGGCTGGCTCGATCCGTATTACATGTACGGCGCGATTCTCGTCGCCGCGCCGAGCTGGGCCGTCGGCACGGCGCTGGGCGTGGTCGTCGGCAACCTGCTTCCGGCGCGCGTGGTCAGCGCGCTGAGCGTCGCGCTTTACGGCATGTTCCTCGCCATCATCGTCCCTCCGGCGCGCAAAAACAAGGTCGTCGCCGCGCTGGTGCTGCTCTCCTTCGCGCTCAGCTTTGCCTGCGGCCGCCTGCCGCTCGTCTCCTCGCTCTCCTCCGGCACGCGCACCATCCTTCTAACCGTCGCGCTCTCCGCCGGTGCGGCGCTCCTCTTCCCCGTGAAGGACGCGGAAAAGGAGGGGAACGCGCCGTGACGCACAGCATCTATCTCTACATCGCCATCATGGCGGGCGTGAGCTTCCTCATCCGCACCCTGCCGCTGACGCTCATCCGCAGGCCGATCACCAACCGCTTTCTGCGCTCGTTTCTGTTCTACGTGCCCTACGTCACGCTCGCGGTGATGACCTTCCCCGCCATCGTGCAGGCCACGCAGTCGCCCTTAGCGGGCGCGCTGGCGCTTGTGCTGGGCATTGCGCTTGCCTTCAACGGCGCAAGCCTGTTCACCGTCGCGGCCTCCTGCTGCGCCGTCGTGCTGATTGCGGAAGGGCTTTTGCTTTAATCGCCCGCGCTTTTGGGGCGCGGCTGACCTTACGCCCTTAAAACAGGCGGCTTTCGGATTGAACCCCCTGTTTCATCGTGCTATAATGGTTGCATCCGTCGGGCGGCGCTCGAAACGAGCCACCCCGCAAATGAATGGAGGCTTCTTTATGCTGAAAGGTATTTCCCCGATCATCAGCCCCGAGCTGCTTAAAATCATCGCCGAGATGGGGCACGGCGACGAGCTCGTTCTGGCCGACGCGAACTTCCCCGGCACGTCCATCGGCCAAAAGTGCGTGCGCTGCGACGGCCACGGCTGCGCCGAGGTGATGCGGGCGCTGCTGACGCTCTTCCCGCTGGATGACTTTGTGGAAGCGCCGCTGGCCGTCATGCAGGTGCCGGCGGGCATGTTCCCCGGCGACAAAGCGCCGATCTGGGAGGCGTTCCGCGCGGCGGCGGATACCGACCTGCCCACCGCCAAATTCGATATGATGGCGCACGATGCGTTCATGGAGCGCGCGAAAAAGGCTTTCGCCGTCGTGCAGACGGGCGAAACCGCGCTTTATGGCAACATCATCATCCGCAAGGGCGTTGTGCGCGCGTAAGCGCAAACGTCCGCGCCCTGTTTGGGGTACAACCAAACAGGCTGTAGACAAAAAGCTATTCTCCCCCCGAAGGGGGGGG
>OIDZ01000125.1_pt1 | contig 22461 bp, 22 predicted proteins | sample 1581681 | NCBI WGS metagenome assembly OIDZ01 (sample SAMEA3882512, study PRJEB24775) | human gut metagenome | biome: human-associated habitat; feature: intestine environment; material: feces | place: Netherlands | collected 2009/2010
GATCATTGCGAATCACGTTGATTGCATTGGTGAGCTCGGATATGGTGCGGTCCAAGGCGCCGGCACTATTCGAAAGCGTTGCTTCATATTTGTCAACGATTACTTTACGCGTGTCGTTTTTGACAAGCAAATAAATCGGGAATTGGCAGCTGATGACCAGAATCGAAAAAACCAGGTATAAAATCAAATAGCGCAAATATAACCGCTTGTAATCTTTTATCGCTTTGATGTACTCCACAACTGTTCCTCCTTTGTGGATTCATTCAACAATTAACTGGCCATTTCTTCATTATACATGATTATATGCGCCAAATCAACGGGAAAACAGCCGCACACCGTCATTTTTTCTCATTTTTTCTGTATTTCATTGTCGATTTACGATTATCAGCATGGTCAAATCGGTTGATAGTGCTAAAATTTTGAACGTTTTTTCTATTTTCATCGTGTTTTCCGTATTTCATGTTGATTTCCGAAAAGCGTGCCGTTATGATACAGACAGACGCAAGAATGACCGAGAGAGGGAAAAAAGAAGATCGTTGGCAGGGTCTTGAAAGCAGGCTGTCTGAGTGCGTATGGTGCAGAATCAGACGAAAACAGCGGGAATAGCTGTCTCTCAGGTGCTTGAACAGAAGATCGATATTGATGATGCATCTTTTTCCGAACTGCGGTTCGAAACACAGCCCGCAGGCGGTGACATTCCCCTTAATGCATGGGACGCTTTATTTTCGAAATCGAAAGTCGTCGTAGGGATGGTCCGGAACAGCTCTGCGATTTGCTTTCTGAGTGAGAGAGAATACGAAAAAATGTATGGAAAGGAAAAAGCAAAACATGAAGAACATTATGAAACTGGTTGCCCTCGTTCTGGCGCTGGCTTTACTGCCTGTATCAGCATTTGCCGCGGAATTCAACGCTCCCGGCGAATATCCCATCTGTAAAGAAACTGTCAAATTGACGGTGGGTATCCCCGACAATATCCGTATCGAGGATTACGAAACCAATGTCATGACCAAAAAGCTGGAAGAATACGGCAATTTCGACCTTGACTTCGTCATTTATGACTCTACCGATTATACGACCAAAATCAATCTGATGATGATGGCAGGCGGCAGCGAACTGCCCGACGTTATTTTGTTCGATGTCTTCGCTGGCACGAAGTTGACGGACAACCAGCTATATTCCTGGGCACAGACCGGCTCCATCATCCCGCTGACGCAGTATTACAACGACCCCAGCATTTCCTATTGGCTGCACGAGGCGGTGGAACGCACCGGCGTTGACTTCACCAAGCAAATCACCTCTCCCGACGGCGAAATTTACGCTATTCCCATTTACAATCAGTCCTACGGCAATGAGTATCCTTGCAAGATGTACTATTACAAGCCTTGGCTGGAGAAGCTCGGCAAGGAAGCGCCCACCACGCTGGATGAATACCGCGATCTTCTGAAGGCGGTTGTGTCTACCGATCTCAACGGAAACGGTAAAGCCGATGAAGTGGGTCTGGCTGGTACCGGATTCAACGACAAGTATTACAACGGCTGGTTTGAGGCTTTGATGAACTGCTTTGTCTATGCCGGAGATAGTGACTACTTCACCGTGAACGACGGTGTGGTTGGAGCGGCCTACACGACCGAGGAGTGGAAGGAAGGTCTGAAGTACATCCGCGATATGATCAAGGATGGACTGATTGCCACAGAATCCCTGACCATGGATCGCAATCAGCTGGATACGCTTGCCAATGTTACCGAAACCGCTTTGTTCTCTGCCGTAAATTATTCCATGGTAATGATTACTATGGACAATCCTGCCCGCGATGAATATACCTACCTGTTGCCTTTGATTGGACCGCATGGCTATTCTTCCGCAACTTTCGAGCAAAGTGTTGCAAATCCTGCTTTCGTTGTTTCCGCGAATTGCAAGGAACCGGAAGCCGCTTTCCGTCTTGGCGACCTGATGACCACCGAATATATCAGCATCATGCAGCGTTACGGCGCAGAAGGCGTTGATTGGGATTATGTGCAGAATTCCAAGGTTGACATGAGCAGCTATGTTCCGTATGTTGACGGCTTTGACCTGTCCATCATTGCTTATGACGATGAAAACTTTGGAGGCGGCACCAGTGTTACCAATAGCTGCTGGCGCCAGATGGGACCCTATGTACGCCAGTATGCCATTGCAAACGGCAAAGCCATTAACAAGGATACCGTTACCGGTTTTATGACGGCGATCGGTCAGGCGAGCATGGCATATCAGAAAAACAATACCCGCCCTGCCGAAGTGATTCCGAAGCTGGTTTATGACACTGCCGAAAGCGAGCAAATCAGTGAAATTCTGGTAACGCTGACCAGCTATGTGGAAGAAATGACTTCCAACTTCCTGGCTGGAAACGTCGATATTGATGCCGGTTGGGATTCCTTCCAGAGCGAACTGAAGGCCATTGGTGTGGATACTGTACTGTCTGTTGTGCAGCAGGTGTACGACCGTATGTACAAGTAATCTGCCCATTCATTAGAGCAAATCGCAGGAGGAACAATCAATGTTCCTCCTGCGACATCTTCGAAAGGGGCTGCGGCACATGAAGTGTGTTACAAAACTTCGGAAGACTTTTAGGCGGGACTGGCAGCTGTATGTATTTATGCTGATCCCGCTGATATGGGTAATCATTTTTTGCTACGCGCCTATGTTCGGAGCGCAGATTGCGTTCCGTAAGTATCAACCACGTCTGGGCATATGGGACAGTCCGTGGGTAGGGTTTTACCAGTTTAAAAAGTTTTTCAACTCCTATCAGTTTTCACGGGTAATGATGAATACAGTTGTGATTTCACTGTATACCATTCTCTGTTCATTTCCGCTTCCCATTATTTTTGCCCTTGTTCTGAATTCAACCCGTTCGCGCAAATTCCGCACGGTTACGCAGACAATCGTTACCATGCCTCATTTCATTTCGGTTGTTGTTCTCGTAGGCATTTTGCTCCAGATTTTCAACTCCAGAACCGGCGTGTACGGCACACTGATGGAGTCGATCACCGGCGCATATCCTGAGGATTTATTTTCAAAGCCTGCCAACTTTAGGCATATGTATGTATGGTCAGGCGTTTGGCAGCAATTTGGATGGAATTCCATTGTCTATATTGCCGCGTTGGCTGCTGTGAGTCCCGAACTGCATGAGGCCGCGCAAATAGACGGCGCGAGCCGCTTCCAGCGCATGCTTCATGTTGATTTGCCTGCGATTCTTCCGACCATCACGATTATGCTGATTTTGCGTATGGGAAGCGTTATGACCATCGGTTTTGAAAAGGTATATTTAATGCAAAACAGTCTGAATTTGACTGCCAGTGAAATCATCTCGACGTATGTATACAAGGTGGGTCTCTCTTCTGCCGGAACGACTGATCTTTCCTATTCTACCGCCATTGGTCTTTTCAACTCCGCGATTAATCTTGTTTTGATATCAGTAACGAACTTCATCGCCCGCAAGCTTGGCGGAAATGGTCTTTGGTAAAGGTGGAGGAATGTTATGAGTACGATTCTTCGAAAGAAAAGCAGAACTATCGTGCGCGACAGCAAAAGTGATGCGTTGTTCTATGTAATTTGCTATGCTATCGTTGCTATTCTGTGTTTGATTGTCTTGTACCCATTAATTTATATTCTGTCCGCTTCCTTTTCTTCGCCTGCGCAGGTCAGCAGCGGCCGCGTGTGGCTCTTTCCCATAGAACCCACATTATATAGCTATTCCTTGATCTTACAATATAAAAACGTATTTATCGGTTATGGAAACACCATTTTTTATACGGTTGTCGGAACCATGATCAACGTAGCGCTCACTATGATTTGCGCTTATCCGCTGTCCAGACGCGAATTTTCCGGACGCTATGTCTGTTCTCTGATTTTCGTTTTTACGATGGTCTTCAATGCCGGTATGATTCCAAACTATATTCTTATACGTGATTTGCATTTAATGAATACGCGGTGGGCGATGATTCTTCCGGGCGCCATCAGCGCATACAACATGATTGTCGCCAGAACCTTTATTCAGAACAGCATTCCGAATGAACTGCTGGAGGCGTCCAAGCTGGATGGCTGTAATGACTTTCAGTATTTCTTCCACATCGTTCTGCCGCTGTCAACAACCGTTATTTCCGTTATCACCTTGTATTACGCTGTCGCACATTGGAACAGCTATTTCAATGCCTTCCTCTATCTGTCTGACAGAAAACTGTATCCCTTGCAGATTTTTTTGCGGCAGATTTTGGTACAAAACAAGTTCGATACTTCAGAGGTTACGGATCCCGAGCTGGCGCAGCAGCTGCAGGGACTCAACGAGGTTCTCAAGTATTCCATCATTGTTGTATCCAGTGCGCCTCTGATGTGTCTGTATCCGTTCGTACAGAAGCATTTTGTGAAAGGCGTCATGATTGGCTCTGTAAAGGGATAACGAAATGTTATTTTTGTAAATATTATTAAAAAGAGACTTTTTCGCATCAATTTGAAGGAGGCAAGCATTCATGAAAATCACGGATATCCAATGCATACATGTTCAAATTCCAAAGGTGTCGACCAATATCATCGGCGGCAGCGTTTCCTACGAGGGAAATCCCTATCGTGACGAGGAACCGGAACACATGAACCAATTTGTCGGTTCAGTTCCCCATTTCGGTCATTCTTGTTCCGGTATTGTAAAAGTATACACGGACGAAGGAATTGTCGGTATCGGTGAGGCAGCAACTGAAACAACACGGTGCGAAATTGATAGGATTCGCGATAATTTGATCGGCTGTGACGTATATGACATTACCTACAATTCCAACTATACGATGCAGGGACGCGGCAATACGTTGCGTGTTTTTACAAAACATATCAGACTTCCTCGTACCAAGGAACAATCCGCCGTCGAATTTGCGCTTTGGGATATTATCGGCAAAAAAGCCGGTTTGCCGGTCTATAAGCTTCTGGGCGGAAAAGTGCGCGAAAAAGCGCCTGTAACGCTTTTCCTTGGAGAGCGCCCCATCGATGACTGTATTGCGGATATCGATAAGGCGATGAAGAATGGCATCATGACCGTAAAGCTAAAGGTTGGCTGCAATGACAAGCGTGATGTGGATTTGATTCGCGAAATCAGACGGCAGTTTGGTTATGATTTGGCAATCCGAATCGACCCGAATGCTGCATGGACTGTTCCCGAGTCCATTCGCATTCTGAAACGTATGGAACCCTTCCATCTGCAGTATGCCGAAGGCTTCCTAAAGGCTAATGAAAAGTATTCCTTCCGTAAGGTTCGTGAGGCAACCGGCGTTCCTGTCTGCATTTGCGAGCAGTTCAACGGATACAATGAAATGACGTCTCAAGAGGCACTTACCCAGGTTTGCGATTTGATTCGGATGAAGGCCTTTGATGTGTTGAGCGTTGATCCGTCCCGTACCGGCGGTTTGCTTGGATTCCAGAAGCTGTGTGCCGTTTGCGAAGGAGCAGGACTTCAGGTTGTAACGCACAGAGCTTCGACCAGTGTATCTCAGGCAACATGGCTGACCGGTATCTGTATCAGTCCCGCTTCCGATTTGGCACAGGATATTGTTCCCGTCGGTCAGCCTTCCGGCCCTCTGTATGATGCGGCCAATGAAACCCTGTTCATGGAAAATGGCTATATGAAGCCTTGGGACGCGCCCGGCTGGGGCTTGACGCTGAATGAAGAAGTTATCAGTAAGTATACCTGCGCAATGAAGTAACAAATAGGAGGTCATTATGAAAATTACGGGAATTAAGTGCTACCAAATCGCGCTGCCCATGTTTTCAACATCCGTAGCAGGTGGGGTGGATAATTATACTGGCAGTTTGTGCAGAAATATCAAGGATGAGGAAGTAGCGGAGTGGGGAAAGCGGTATCAGGAGTTCAATTCGGTTCTATCCTGCATTGTTGAAATGCATACGGATGCGGGTATCGTCGGCTACGGTGAAGCGGAGTGCCCCAACGGGCTTAGCGAGGCTTTCAGATTTGCTTGCGAAAACCTGATTGGAGCCGATCCGCTTGATATCCAGCACAACATGCGCGAAGTTATGCTCGGTCGCAGCAATAATGCAAGAGTTGACCAGATTCATAAAAGACTGCCGCTGATGAAGGAAGATCTTGCTCTTGAGTTTGCTATGTGGGATATTGCCGGCAAAAATGCGCATCTGCCGGTATATGATTTACTGGGCGGACGCGTTCGTGAAAAGCAGGCAATCAGCATTGTCGTCGGTCAGAAGCCCATCAGTGAATGCGTAGCGGAGGTCGGTCAGGCGCTGAAAGCTGGCATTCGTACCATTAAGGTGAAAGTCGGCGCTAACGACAAGCATGATATTGAATTAATCAAACAGCTCAGAGAAAAATACGGCTATGAGTATATCCTCAGAGTCGATGCCGACGGCGCCTGGGGGAATGTAACGGAAGCAGTTCGTGTACTCCGTGAATTGTACAATTACAACATCCAGTATGCGGAAGGCTGTCTGAACAAGTCCGACGCGGAAAGCTACCGCAGGATTCGTGAAATGGCAGGTATTCCGATTTGCATGCCGGTGGAATTCAACGGTAATACCGTGTCCACGACAGAAGCGTTGACGAAGGTTGCCGAGATTGTTCGCATTGATGCCGCTGATGTTATCAGCGCCAATCCTTCTACCACAGGCGGCATTCTTGGTTTTACGCAGGTCGCTGCATTCTGTGAAGGCGCCGGTATTGAATTGATTGCCGACCGTTCTCTGAGCGGGCTGTCGCAAGCAATCATGCTGCATGCTTCAACGGTATGCAATTCTTGTGACTACGCTCAAACCATTATTCCGAACAATACGCCCGCCGGTTGTGCCGATGATATTCTGACGGAGCCGTTGACTCAGTCGAATGGATTCATGCGTCCGCCGACAGGTGAAGGCTTCGGCGTTGCAATTGACCAGAATAAACTTAAGAAATATACCATAAACACTATGACCGTTGGAGTTGTTGAATAATTTCATCATTGAAATGCGCTCCCTTCTCAAACGGACGATTTCCTGAAAAGCGGGGCAACAAGAAAGCGGGCTATGCCCGCATCACCCCCCCTGCCCCCTCATTCATGAGGGGGTGTTTTTGTCTCCGCTGTTGTTGTACAATGTTGCTATGAACATTTTTCAGCAAATCTTCTCAGGTCATTACGAAGAAATTAAGGAACATCTGACTTAATCCAGATTAGGAATGAACGGCTGGAATATGATATAATGATGACAGCCTGTGGTGATTGTTCCCTCTTGATCAATATGCGCAGCAACTTTTTCACGCGGGTAGATCACTACGGATTCTCCTTGTATGTGTCCAACTTCATTTTGCAGTCAACGACAATGGAAAGTTAAACTAAAAGCACGGATGAAAGGTGGCAGTGATATGGGTGATTGGTTCAAGCGTGCGGTCGTTTATCAGGTTTATCCCAAGAGCTTTATGGACGCCAACGGCGACGGTATCGGCGATCTGCGCGGCGTGACGGAAAAGCTCGATTACATTCATGAGCTGGGCGCGAATGTCGTCTGGCTCAACCCCATTTACAAGAATTCCGGCGTGGACGGCGGATACGACATCAGCGATTACCGCGCCATCGCTCCGGAATTCGGCACGATGGAGGACTTTGACGAGCTGCTCCGTCAGGCGCATGCGCGGGGCATCCGCATCATCATGGATCTGGTGGTCAACCACACGTCTACGGAGCATGCGTGGTTCAAGGAATCCAGAGCCGACAAGGATAATCCAAAGCGTGATTTCTATGTCTGGCGTCCGCCGTTTGAGGGCGGCGTGCCGAACGGCGAGCGAAGCATCTTCTCCGGAAGCGCATGGGAGAAGGACGAAGCGACCGGCGAGTATTATCTGCACATGTTTGCCAAAGAGCAGGCAGACCTCAACTGGCACAATGAGCAGGTGCGCCAAAGCGTATACGATATGATGCGCTGGTGGCTGGATAAGGGCATTGACGGTTTCCGTATGGACGTCATCGACATGATTGCCAAGCCGGAGGAAGCCCTCGCCAGCGACGGCGGACCGCACCGTAATGTTTCGAGCGGACCGAAGGAGCATCTGTATCTGCGTGAGATGAACCGCGAGGTGCTGAGTCGTTACGACACGATGACCGTCGGCGAAACGAGCAGCGCAACGGTTGAATCCGCAGCGGATTATGCGAATCTGGACGGAAGCGAACTGAGCATGATCTTCCAGTTCCAGCATGTGAGCGTGGACGAAGCGCCGAAGTACAAGTGGTGCACCGATCCGTTGTATTTGCCCAAGCTCAAGCGCGTTTTTGACAAATGGGAAACCGGACTGTATGGCAAGGCATGGAATAGCCTGTATTGGAATAACCACGACCAGCCACGCATCGTGTCCCGTTTTGGATGCGACAGCGATGAAGACAGCCGTGTGCGCAGCGCCAAAATGCTCGGCGCATGCCTGCACATGATGCAGGGTACGCCGTACATCTATCAGGGTGAAGAACTGGGCATGACCAATTACCCGATGAAGAGCATCGACGAGAGCCTGGACGTGGAATCCATCAACGCTTATCACGAGCTGGTCGAGGAAAAGCATGAGATGACACCCGAGCAGATGATGGCGTGCATCCGCCGAAAGGGGCGTGACAACGCGCGCACGCCGATGCAGTGGACAGCGGAGAAGAACGCGGGCTTCACGCATGGCAAGCCGTGGATGCCGGTCAATCCGAATCATACGGTCATCAACGCGCAGGCACAGGTCGGCGACCCGGATTCCGTTTTCAGTTTTTATCAGAAGCTGATTCGGATTCGTCAGGAATACGACGTGGTGATCGACGGCAGGTTTGAATTGCTGATGCCCGAGGATGAGCGGGTCTTTGCTTACATTCGAAACGATGGCAAACAACGGATGCTCGTTACTTGTAATTTCTCGGATCGAGATGCTGTATTGACAGCAGACGCCCAAATGGAAGGGCAGATATTGCTTGGAAATTATGACGAAGAGGGAGAAAAACAGAAGCTCAGACCGTGGGAAACGAGAATTGTGATTTTAAAAGAATAAATTAAATATCGATGAGTATAAAGGACATTCCGTGAAGAAACGCAAGATCTATTCTGAATGTGTAAACGCAAAAATCGCGCGGGATCAAAGCAGTAAGAGGTGGCAAGCAGTGTTTGTGTATGCGCTGGATGCGCACGGCATCAAGGGCTACGAGCTCAAGAAGCACTTCTTCATGCCGGGCGGCGAGGTGGATAAAGCGCATCCGTTTGTTTCCGCCTGCGTAAAGAAGGCCGGCGAGCTGCTGGATCGAGCGGAAGAACCCATGCCTTTCGGCGCTTCCTGCGAGCAATGCTTCTTGGTGGAGGCAGGCGCAGCGACGGTGATCATCGGGCCGGGCAGTCTGGATCAGGCGCATACGGTGGATGAATACGTCGAAAAGGCGCAACTGCTCCGTGCGGCAGAGCTGTATCGCCAGATTGCGATGGATATTCTGAAATGAGCTTGATACGCCCTAAAGCGAGTCCGAAATAAACGGAATTCGTTCGCTCGGGGGGCGAAAAAACAAAGAGGGACACGACGAATGACATGCCCCCATAATGCGGACTCTCGAACACGGAAAGAATTCGGGGCTGCATTATGGGGGATTTTGTTTCATAGAAGAAGTAGGAAGCGGATTGCAGGCAAGCGTGGCCTGTCCATGCTTGCCTTGGCCGCCGTGCAGCAGATTGGGAGCAGACAGTCAAGGGTGGCGAAGCCACTTGCGAAGCTCTTGACCGGATGGCTCGTTTTTTTGTCCCGAGCCTGCTAATACTAATTCTTGTTAAAATGGCTTAATCCGCGCACCATCTTTTTCGCTCTGACTTTGCCTCGTTCCGTTCAACGTACCTCCAGTACGCCTCACTTCACTTGGCTTCGTCAGAACAAAAAATCTGATGCGCTCTGTTAAGCATTTTAACTGCGAATTAGTATAACTTTTTCGCGCCCTTTTGCATCACTTATATTTTAGCGAAAACAGAGAGCTGCCAGGTTTTTAGCCTGACAGCTCTCTTTGAGATGAATCTTCTCTTTTTACGCTTCCGCCGCAACAGCCGCGCCCTCGACGGTCACGCTCTGCTCCTGAAGCTCCTTCTCAGCGATGAGATCCTCAATGGTCTCCTTGGTGCGCATCAGATCCTCGACGGACATGGTCTCAAAGCCTGCGGTCGGGGTTTTCACCTTCACGCCGTGGCGGTTCAGAAACGCATCCACCTTCTCCTCGTTGTGCTTGTAGACCGCAAAGCCCACCAGGCTCGCGCCTACGCCGATCAAAACACCCTTGACCATCGGATTATTCCAGCTAAACATCATTTTTTCCTCCTGTCTGTCTGATAGAACATTTGGGACGCTGTCCCAAACCCTGCCAAGAACCTGAGGTTCTTGGATTTTCCACTACATTTATCGCTTTGCGATAAATGGGAAAATTCGCTGTTTTGATGTCGGGGAGTCCGGGTTTTTACCCCTTCTTCGCCATCATTTCCATGCCGCGCTGGAGCATGCTGCCCGCGTAGGCTACGCCGTCCCCGTCGCCGCTGCCCTTCACCGGGGTCAGGCTGATGGAGTTGCCCGCGCGCCGTACCATGTAGACCTGCTCACGCGGCTCCTGCGGAATCAGATGGCGGCCAAACGTCAGTGCCCAGGCCAGCGCGCTGGCCTGCATACCGTTCGTCTTGCCGATGGAATTGATTAAGTATACCACAGACATGACTTCCGGGTCAAAACTGCCGCGCGCGTGCAGTTCCTGATAGCCGTGCTCGGCCACCGCCGCCAGCGTCGCGCCGACTGAAAGCCAGCGCGTAAACCGCGTTAGCGTCGAGCCCATCAGCGTCAGCGATCCGTCCAGCGCAATGCAGCACAGCGCCAGATAGCCGCTCGGCGCCATCGAAAAGCCTTCCTCTTCGGAATGCTTGATGTGCAGCAGCGCCGTGCCGACCAGCCCCGCGTAAACCGCGCCGATTTTCACCAGCAGCTGTTCTTCCGTCGCCGTGAGCTGGTCGTATTCGCACAGCAGCGTCCCGATGCGCGGATTATAACGGCAGCGCGTCACGCCCTTGATGCCCAGAAACGGCACGTCGCTCTTAATCGGCTTTTCCAACTGAAAGCGGATGCGCCCCGGCATCGCGCTGAGCACTTCGAGGTGAAGCGCTCCTTTTTCGTTTCTCATCGGTCAGCGGCCCTCCATCGGCGGGAAAAACATCAGCCGCAGCGAGTTCGCAACGACCAGAATCGTAGACGCGTTGTGCATCAGTGCGCTCATCATCACGGAAATACCGCTGGCCGCGCCCAGAATCAGACCGACCGTGTTGATGCCGATGACGATGGCGAAGTTCTGCTGCACGATGTGCATCGTCGCGCGGGAGAGCCTGCGCAGTTCGGGGATCATCATCGGGTCGTCGCGGCTGATAACCACGTCGCTGGTCTCCATTGCGATATCCGTGGACTTGCTGCCCAGCGAAATGCCCACGTCCGCATATGCCAGCGCAGGCGCGTCGTTGATGCCGTCGCCGACCATCACCACGCCGTTGCCCTGCGTCTGCAAGCGAAGCACTGCTTCCGCCTTCTGCTCCGGCAGGAGCTGCGCCTTGAAGCCGTCCACGCCGATCTGCTCGGCCACGGCGCGCGCCTGCGGCTCCATATCGCCCGTCAGGATTTCGATGTCGCCTACGCCGTCATAACGCAGAGCATTGACCGCGCGGCGCACATTGTCGCGCGGGCTGTCCATCGCGAACAGCACCGCCACGAGCTTGTCATCTATGCCGACGTAATTCGGAATCGCGCCCTGACCGTCCGGAACGGCTTTCGCTGTGGTCACGCCGTTTTCCTTCATGTATTTCATATTGCCGACGCGGACGATATGTCCGTCCACATCGGTTCGGCTGCCGCGCGAAACCTCGGTGATAATCTCGCCGTGGTCGAGTGCCTGCGCGCCGATCTGACGACCGTAGCCCAGAATCGCGCTGGCCAGCGGATGCGTGCTCGTCTCTTCTGCCGCCATGGCGTAGGCCAGCACCTCGCGCTCGTCCATCTCGTCATCCAGAACGACCATGGAAACGACCTTCGGCTTGCCCTCGGTCACGGTGCCGGTCTTATCCAGCAGCACGGTGTTCGCGCTGCTCATCTGCTCGATGTATGCGCCGCCCTTAATGAGCACGCCCTGTTTGACCGCCGTGTTGATCGCCGCGGAGAACGCCGTCGCCGTGGAGAGCTTGATGCCGCACGAATAATCGATGACCAGCATCTTCAGCGCCTTCTGTGCGTTATGCGTCACCAGCCAGACAGACAGGCAGAGCAGGAAGTTGAGCGGCACGAGATAATTCGAGAATCTATCCGCATAGCGCTGAATCGGCGCTTTTTTCAGCTCGCTGGCTTCCACCATGCCCACGATGCGGGAAACCACCGTCTGATCGCCGACCTTGTTCGCCTTGACCTGAATGTTGCCGCTCTTGACCACCGTACCCGCGAAGACCTCGTCGCCCGCGCGCTTTTCAACCGGCACAAACTCGCCGGTGATCGCGCTCTGGTCAATGACGGCCACGCCGGAAGCAATCACGCCGTCCACCGCAATCTTTTCGCCCGTGTGAACGGCCACGGTGTCGCCCGCGTGCAGCTGCGCAATCGGGGTGCGCGCCACACGGCCGTCCTCCAGCACCTTCCACACGTCGCCGTCGTCCGCGGAGAGCATCTTCTTGATGGAAGAACGTGTCCGCTCGATGGTGTAGGAAGTCATCAGCTCGGCCAAATCCGACAGCGCCAAAATCATCAGCGCGGAATGCGGCGTGCCGAGCATCAGGCTCGCGACGATGGAAGTCACGGTCAGGAAATCGGCGTTCGGCCGCATGTCCTTCTTGAGTCCTTCGAGCGCGCTCCTTGTCATCGGCGCGGAAAGGCCGAGACTCGCCAGCGCTTCCAGCGAGGTGAAATTCGCCAGCGCGCCGCCCAGCAGCGGGGCGGTAAAGAGCGTGTTGCCCAGCACCATTGCGCCCGCGTTCACCGCCAGCCGCTTGGCCAGACGAGCGGTCGTCATCGGCTGCTCAGCCGTTTCTTCCTTGCCGCTCGCGTGGCGCGCGCGCAGGGCGGGCATCGCATAGCGTGCCAGCACCATATCCGCGCATTCCGCCAGTGCTGCGGAATCCAGCTTGTTTTGATCGTATTCCAGCAAAACGCTGCCCGTGCAGGGCGTCACCTGCACGCGGCGCACGCCGGCAATCGTGGCCAGCGCCCCGGCCACGTCCATGCGCGCGTCAAACAGAAAGGCAAGCCCGTCAACCCGCAGGCGAAGCCGCCCCGGCAGGCTGCTGGCGATCTGCCCCTTCATCCAATCCTTGTTTGATTCTCTGCGAAGCATTTTTCAACCCTCTTTGGCTTGCGGAAGCCGCAGGATCAGCCGCTGGCGCACAATCTGCTCCAGCTTCTGTTCGTCGATCTCCTCCGGCTTGATCTCTTTGGCGATTTCAAGTCCTGTGTCCACAACGATATCCACCCAGCGCAGAATCCGGCGGCTGCTGGTCGTCTGCGCGTCATAGAGCACGAGCGCCGTGCCGATGCGCGCGTTGACGGTGACATCCGTTACGCCGGGGAGCATCGTCAAAACATCCTGAACATAATGCAGATAGGGCAGTGCCTCCTTGGACAACTGCTCGCTGTGGCGGAAGCGCATGCGCAGCCGCCCCGGCAGGTCGCATTCTACGCGCGGCTTGAGGCAGTGGCGCAGAAACGTTTCTCCAACGATATTCACAAGCGATCCCCCCCGAACAGGCGGGCAGCCCACCAGAGCAGCGTCATTGCGCCCGGCACAGCCAGACCCGCGAGCCGCCACTCCCTAATTGCCAGTACGGAAAGCGCCGTCCCGGCGAGCATTTTGCCATCCATCAGGCCGTTGGTCGCGCCCATCACGCCGCGATCCACCGCATCCAGAATGGTGTGCAGGCCGCTTTCCATGCGGCTTTTCTGCTTGCCGCTGATGACCGCGTCCAGACCCAGCAGCTTGATGACCGCGCCCTCGATGACGGCGGCCTCAACCTTGCGCTCGTCATAGCACACGAGCATGCTGCCCGTGCGCGGCTCAAGTTCCACGCGATGCACCACGCCCGTGCCGAGCAGCTGCTCCCGCGCCTGCTCGGCCTGATCCATGCTGCCCGAAAGGGACGGCACATACAGCCGCATACGGCCGGGGATGCTGGCTCGCACCTCAAGAATCCCTTTGAAAGAGGGCAGCTTCATCAAATTGTGTTGCGGCTCTTTCGGCGCGGACAGAGCCAGCACGCCAAGCACCGCCGCCGCAGTTAAACCGTAATTCATGCTTTTTCAACTCCCTTTGGAAGTCGTTTGAAGGACGCATTTTCCGCCCGTCAGTAGCTCCTTTTTTTGCGTGTATACTGTATCACGTGCCAAAACGTTTGTCAAGGCTAACCGAATATCTTTACCGGAAAACTTGTCGTAGATTGTTTTTCACCGCAGCGCTTGCAAACCAGAAAGAAGCACGGTATAATATGACCGGAAGAACTAAAACGGTCATATTTTAGTAGGCGCAGCCTTGGCTTTTACCGATTACGAGACTGAGCAGCTCTGCAGGGCGTTGCTGAAAGAAACGAGACATTGTGCCGTCACGCTGGGAATGAAGAAAACCTCCGTAGATCAGCTGACAAAGGCGGTCGGCATTGCAAAAGGCTCGTTCTATAAATTCTACGAATCCAAAGAGATGCTATTTTTCGCGGTTTTGGAGGATATTCACGCAGAACTCTATGGGGTGGCGGATCAGGCGCTGCGTGAAGCTGACGACCTGCCGCCGTCGGAGCGTACGGCAAAGGCGGTTCTTGCCGTCTGTCGGCGGCTGTCCGATACCGGCGACATGGTTTTCATGGAGAAGGACGCGAAGCTGCTTTTGCAGAGATTGCCGGAGAACGTCAAAAATGTCCACTACCACGATGACGAGACGCACATCCGTCAGCTTTTAGAGAAATATGATCTTGTGCCGAATCGCGGCACGTCCTTGGCTGCCGCTACGGTGCGGGGACTGATTTTGACCGTTTCCCACAAGGAGCAGATCGGGGAACTATATCCGCAGGTGCTGGAAACGCTGGTGTACGGCGCTTGCAGGGAGTTATTTGAATAAGCGGAAGGTCGCAGAGATGCGGCTTTTCCAAGACACGATGGTTAGCATACACTAACCATACAACGGCGCGGAAATGAGGAGAGATTATGTCGAAAAAAGCAACGGAATTCCAAAGAAAAGCAATGAGCCGGATGTACCGGGGCAAGGAAATCTTCAAGCCTTTGAACACAGGCTGGATCGATGAAAATGTCGCCTGTGTGCGGGAGTGGGTGGCAAATATCTTCTTCTACCGCAAGGGCGATACCATCATTATGATCGATGCCGGATACAACTATGACCGGCTGGCAGAGAAGATTAATTGGCTGGGGATCGATCCGCATTCCATCCGGCACATCCTCATCACCCATCAGGACACCGACCATGTGGGCGCAGTGGAAGCAGACAGTCCGGGGCTGTTCCGGAATGCGAAGCTATACATCGGCGAGATCGAGAACCGCTATCTGACCGGCGAGGTGCGCCGCAGGGTCATTTACCACCTTTACAAGCTGCCGCAGGTGACGATTAACAATGAAAAAGTGCTGCTGCACGATGGAGAGGTCTTTGACATTGACGGCATCAAGATCGAGTGTTTCCTGGTTCCCGGTCATACATGGGGGCATATGGTATACCTTGTGGACGGGAAATATCTCTTTACCGGCGATACCCTCTGGTTTGGTGCGGACGGCGGCTACAGCTTTATTTCTGCGTTGGCAGAGGATAACAAGCTGGCGGTGAAGTCTTTGACGCTGCTGGAGAAAAAGCTGAAAAAACGTGGGCTTCATCCGCTGTTCATTACCGGCCACACCGGCTGGACGGGCAACATGGATTTTGCCTTTGCACATAAAAATGAGCTGTGTTCGCCCTTCAAAAAAAGAGTCCACGATCCCGATGCGCCTTATGATGCCTATGATGAATCCGATGATACTGAGGAAAAAGCAAAGAGCGGGTACCTGAAAGGCGTGGGAAGATAAGAGGCTGCAAATTTCAGAATCACTCCGGTGCTGTTGCTGCTGCCGGATACGGACTGCTGTGGAGGGTGTGCAGATGAAATACTTTGAATTTGGAAAGGAAATCCAGAGCTGATGGTGATGTTGCCCGGAGGCGGCGTATGCTATCGTGGGGCGATCCCCCATAGCAGAGGAGATGGCAAAGGTCTATCATGTGGTGCTTGTGGCTTACGACGGCTTTAATCCGGACGAGCCGGGAACGGAATACAAATCCACACAGGACGAGGCAAAGCGGACAACGACCTTGTTTACACAAACGGAAAGCGGGGAGGAGGCAAATAGATGAAGGACAATGATTTGCATTTCGACCGCAGCTGCCATGTGCTGTATTCCAAACCCTGCAAGAAAGAAATACGGGCAAAAATCGCTCTGCACTATCCGCAAGCCGAGCGAGAGGCTGTTTGGGAAAAGGTGCAGCGGCAATATGTGGATTTTCTTTCAGACTGGCGAACTGATTTGGGCGGCAGACAGAACTTCCACAACGGCGCAGGCGGCACCTATGACTGTATCGCCATTATGAGCTATTATGTGGTCTGCAAAGCCGTCACATCCTTCCGCGAAATCGAGGAAATCGAGGAAAACCTGATCCTGCCGTCCTTCCGCAAACTGAAATTTGTGGACTGCAACAAGCCGTTCTGGAGGAAGCTGATGTACAAGGCATTTCTACGGGCAAAAGCGGGCTGTGACAAGTGGCACGATTATGAGATGACGGTGGCGCCTTACGATAAAGATAAGCCCATCTATTATGAATTTACCGCCTGTCCCGCAGCGGAGTTTGCTATCCGCCACGGTCTTACGGAGATCATGCCCGCCCTGTGCAATGTGGATTATGCATCCATGGAGCTGCTCCACGCAAGGCTGGTGCGGACAACCACCTGCGCAAATGGCTGTAAGTGCGACTACGCCATCTGCGGCGACAGGGATCCGTACTTAAAGGAGCATCCTGAATACCGGGACGAAAACGGATACAGGAGGAACAAGTAATGCTTTTACAGGTAATTCTGGAAGGTCTTGGGCTGGGAGCCCTGCTGGTTCTCATCTGCGCTGTTGGCATCCGAAATGGGGCGGTGGACATGGCGCATCTTTACAGCCCGGCGGTGCAGCAGCGATGCGTAAAACTGGGGTTGACAAGCCCGGAACGTATCCGGCGCAACAGCCTGCTGTTCAAAGCTGTCTGTATTCCCGGCTATATCGTCTATGTGCTGGTCTGTGTCTATGGGATAAACGGCGCAAGGGGCTTCGTTCGGGGTTTCTGGCAACTGCTGGTCATCTTGTCCGTTATGAATCTCATTGACCGCTTTGGGATTGACGGCTATTGGGTGGGACATACCAACGCATGGATAATTCCCGGAACGGAAGATTTGAAGCCTTACATCACCGCAAAAGACAAACAGAAAAAGTGGCTTTTTGGCACGGTGGGTATGGCAGTCATAGCGGCGGCGCTGGCGGCAATTATGGCGGTATTTGTTCACTAAGTGAAATACAATGAAAGTTACAACATTGGACGAAAAATCCATCCGCGATATCGGTCATGCCTTCGGCTATTACGATTACGGACAGGAAACGGGGATGACCGCCGCGTTTTCCGGTCAGAAAGCGACAGAAGAATATATCTGTGCCTATGTGCGCGGGATGCTGCGGGGCGGCTTTCTGCACACCACCAGCGAGCGCGGCGAGGGCTATATCGCTTACAAACTGCCGAAGGAGAAGATGGGACTCAAAACCATGTGTCCCATTGCGAAAGGGATGCTGCGCAATTCCAGTCTGAAACGGCTTCTGCGCTTCGCTATGGCCGTCAAACGCGGCGGCGCATCGCTTCAGGATCGCATGGACAGGGAGAAGAAGCCGTATATCTTTGTAGGGCTTGTCTGTGTGCGCGAAAAATATCAGGGGCGGGGCTATATGCGCAAGGTCATGGATATCGCCTTTGCCGAGGGCGACCGGCTTGGCGTGCCGGTGATCCTGGAGACAGACGCCAAGTCCAAGTGCAGCAAGTACATTCATCTCGGAATGGAGCTTGTCGGAGTGCGGGATATCGGCGAATTTGGAAAGCTGTATGATTTGATCAAGTATCCGGAGTCATCGAATGAAAATGGAACAGCGTGAGGAAGGGACGGCGGCCTTTTCAACCGCGCCTGCTATCGTGGCCACCATGGCGTGGTTTTCCACCTATCTGGGGGCGCACATCGGGATGCAGGTGCCGGTGGCCACATGGATGTCCGTGATGAGCCAGAGCGGCACGAATACCGCCATCGTGATCTGGTGCATCGCGGCTGCGGTTTATGAGAGAAAGCACACTGAATGAAAAGGAGTCTTGAATATGAAGCCTGACTCCTTCAGTCTGCAACTGTGCGAAAAAAAAACGCCGCTGCGGAGGGCGTGAAAAACGCTTCATTCCAACGCGGGAACGCCGTGAATATGGGCTGTGAGCGCGTGGAACTGATCGACACAACCGACGGCAGCTTTATTCTGCTCTACTTCTCGAATGGAGAAACCCACTGCGGTAAAGCCGCAGCAATCATACAATCGACGAACATCCTCTAATTGTGTACATGCGATAATTGTTCTCCGGACTGCGGGTTGGTCACATCCCTGCCGTCGTCGCACGGTTGTTGAAAAACAAGGGAGATTGTCAGGATGAGCCCCAAAAGAATTTGACACCGACGTGCGAAGACACAAACCGCCGACGCTGGCTTTTTGGGCGCTTTTATGATATAGTAAATATACTTTTAAGCGAGCGGCGGGTGTGCCCGTCCGCGCGGTTTGGAGGGGAGGTGGGCGAATGGCTGGCGTTAAGCGGCGCTCGATGGCGAAACTTTGTCTGGCGCTCGGGCTGTTTATCCTCGCCGGCGTGTTTCGCCAGCTCGATCGTGCCGCCTCGTCGCTGCCATCCGCCGTGTTCTTCCTGCTGACCAACCTGATCTACATCGGGCTGGCCATGGCGTGGGGATTTTCCATTTCGCATCGAATCCTGCATCGAGGGGTGCGGCGCTATCTGATGCTCGGCTGCGCGATGGCGGTGCTGTGGCTGTTTCTGCGCGCGGTGAAATACCGCTTCTTTGAGGCTGGAGGGATCAACCGCTACCTGTGGTATCTGTACTATGTGCCGCAGGTGCTCGCGCCGCTTTTCAGCCTGTTTGCCGCGTTGCAGATGGGGAGGCGGGAGGACGATGCGTTTTCGGGCTGGTGGCATTTGATGTATCTCCCGGCGGCGCTGCTGATCGGCGGCGTTTTGACCAACAACCTGCATCATCAGGCGTTTCGCCCCGCCTTGGGCGCGGAAACGCTGGAGGCGGCGTATATCCACGGCTGGGTATATTACCTCGCGATGGCGTGGTCGGTCGCACTGCTGCTGGCGACCGGCGTGATGGTTTACCGCAAGTGCCGCGTTTGCGAAAGCCGGAGGCTCGCGTGGGTGCCGTTCCTCGTGTTTGGGGGCGGGTTTGCCCTCTGCGCACTGAGCTTTGCCAACCTCTACACCCTGCACAAGACGCCGGAATGTCTCTGCCTGACGTTCGCGGCGTTTTGGGAGAGCTGTCTTCAGGTCGGGCTGGTGCCGACCAACGGCTGCTACCGCTATTTCTTTGCGGAATCCACCGCCGCCGCGCAGATTGTGGACAGTCAGGGGCGGACGCGCTATCGCGCGCAGAGCGCGCCCGTGCTCACCCGGCAGCAGCTTCGGGAGGCGGCGCGCGAGCCCGTCCTGCTGGATGCGGATACGCGGCTGCAAAGCGCGCCGATTCGGGGTGGGCGCGTCTATTGGGTGGAGGATATTTCCGGAATCAACCGAATCCGGGCGCAGCTTTCGGAGGTCAACGCGCAGCTTTCGGAGGAAAACGAGCTGATTCAGGCCGAGAACGAGCTGAAACGCCAGCGCGCGGAGATTGAGGAGAAGAACCGGCTCATGGACGCGATGCTCCGGCTCGTCGAGCCGCAGCTCCTTCAAATCAATCGGCTGCTGGAGGACGGAACCGCGCAGAGCCTGAAACACGTCTGCCTGCTGGGCGCATACGTCAAGCGCCGGGTCAACCTCGCGCTGATCTGCGAAAAGAAGGAGACCGTGCCGGCGGAGGAGTTGACGCACTGCATCCGGGAATCGCTGACCTATCTGACGCAATACGGCGTCGCCTGCGCGCTGCATCAGGAGGGAAGCGGCAGCGTCGGCAGCCGGGACGCGCAGACGGCCTATGATTTCTTCGAGGATTGTCTGGAAGCCGCACTGCCCTCGCTCAGCGCGATGATGGTTCGGGTGGAGTGCGGTGCGCACTTTTCCGTTCGGCTGATGCTCGAGGATGCGGCGGGCCTGCCGGATGAAAGCGCCTACGCGCAAAAGGGGCGGCTGACGATTGACGATGCGGACGGCGCGCCGTGCGCGACGCTCTCCTTTGACCGGGGAGGTGACGGCGGATGAACGCGCTTGACGCCGGATTGCTCTGCACGCTGCTGCTGATTGGAACCGTCGCCGCGCTGCTTGGCGGCATGAGCGCGGCGCGCCGCCGTCAGCGGGCGTCCTTTGCGCTCTGTCTGGCCGCCGCCGCGCCGGACTTTGCGCTGCTGTCCGTGCTGCTGGCCCGCCTGCCGGATTGTGAAACGCTTGCGCATGCGCCGCTCTGGACGGCCGCCGCGCTGATATCGACGGCGCTCAGCCTTTTGGCGCTGGGTCTGATGCTCCGCGGGAGCAGGCGGCAGCTTTCGCCGTTCTCCATCAAGGAGAGCTGCGATCACCTGCCCTCCGCGCTGTGCTTCGCGTGGGAAAACGGCCAGCCCTGCCTAAAAAACCTGAAAATGGACGAACTGAGCCATCAGCTCACGGGGGAGGCGCTGCTCAACGCGAACACCTTCTGGCGCGCGATTGAAGCCCAGCCCATCGTCTCGTTGGAAAACGGGCAGACGTGGAGCTTTGAGCGCAGGCGGATGGAGATGGCCGGGCGGGTCGTCTATCAGATCATCGGCACGAACATCACCGAAGAGGCGCGGCTTCGCCATGCGCTGGAGAAGGATAACCTGCGACTGAAAGCCATGAACCGCCGGCTTCGGCAATACGGGCAGGACGTGCAGGAGGCGACCCGCGAAAAGGAGATTCTGCGCGCCAAAACCCGCATCCACGACCGCATCGGCCGCGCGCTGCTGCAAACCCGGCAGTTTCTTTCCGGAACGCAGGGCGACGCGGAGGCCGTCCGCGCCGCGTGGCGGCAGAACACCCGGCTTCTGCTGGGAAAATCCGTCGAGGAACAGCGGCCGGACACCTTTGAACAGCTCTCCCGCGCGGCGAAGGCGATTGGCGTGACCATCGCGCGCAGCGGATCGTTCCCCGAGGAGGGCACGGAAAACGCGCAGCTGGTGGAGGCCGCCGCGCACGAGTGCCTGACGAATCTGGTGCGCCACGCGGGCGGGACGCGCCTTGAGATTTTCGGCGAGAAGACCGCGTCCGCATGGAAGGTTCGCTATCTGAACGACGGCGCTGTGCCCGCCGCGCCGATTGTCGAGGGGAGCGGCCTCACCGCGCTGCGCACGCGGACGGAAGCCGCGGGCGGCGCGATGGAGATTGCCGTTCTTCCGCGCTTTCAACTGACGCTGATTTTGCAGCGGGAAAGGCAGGCGATGGAATGAAATACAAGGTGATGATCGTCGAGGATCAGACCATGCCCCGCGAGCTGTTTGAACTGCGGGTGCAGGCCTCCGAGCGGTTCGAGCTGGCGCTTTCGATTGACAACGCCGCGCTGGCGGACGTTTACTGTCTGCGCTTCCCGGTGGATCTCATCCTGATGGACGTGATTACGCGGGACGGCGAAAACGGGCTGGACGCGGCAGCGCGGATCAAACGCGCCTTTCCGCAAATCAAAATCATCATCGTGACCTCCATGCCGGAATGTTCTTACCTGAAAAGGGCGAAGGAAATCGGCGTGGAGAGCTTCTGGTACAAGGAAGAGCAGCGCGAAAGCCTGCTGGACGTGATGGAGCGCACGATGAACGGCGAATCCGTCTATCCCGGCGCTTCGCCGGAGCTGACGCTGGGGATGGCCAGCAGCTGCCAGTTCACCGAGCGCGAGCTGGATATCCTTCGCGAAATCACCAGCGGCGACACCAATCAGGAGATCGCCGACCGGCTGAACATGTCCGTGGCCACCGTCAAGACGCATATCCTGAATATGCTGGAGAAGACGGGCTTCCGCAACCGCACCGAGCTGGCCGTCCGCGCGCGGGAAAGCGGGCTGGTCATTTTGAACCGAAGAAACTGAATCAGGCTGATTCTTTGAGAAAAAGGAGCTGTCGAGCTAACAAAACCGATAGTTCAAGAAAAACCAAGTATTTTTGCCCGAAGGTTTCCAAAGGGCGACCGGAAAGCCCTTTGG
>OIDZ01000127.1_pt1 | contig 22170 bp, 19 predicted proteins | sample 1581681 | NCBI WGS metagenome assembly OIDZ01 (sample SAMEA3882512, study PRJEB24775) | human gut metagenome | biome: human-associated habitat; feature: intestine environment; material: feces | place: Netherlands | collected 2009/2010
ACATGGATGCTTACAATGCATGCCACCCGGAAGACTTTATCAGTGAACTGCAGACTGAATTAGACACAAGAATGGAGCAGGCAGCGAAGTTCAAATAAAAAATGAAATTTTGAAGCGGGCAGATGTGAAAAATTTCATCTGCCCGTTTTTTTAAGGAGTGAGGTCATGTCTTTAGCGAGAACAAAATCAAAAACAAAAGAGCCCAGAACAAAAATCACATGGAAAGAAATCAAAAGACAGAAAGTCCTGCTTTTCTGGGCAGCAATTATCGTAGCATATGGTGTGATTTTCTATTACGCTTGCTGGCTGGGCAATGGCATTTCAGAACTACAAACCGAAACTAGGAATCCTGCATTCAGAGTTTGTAGGATTAGAAAAATTCCGGACACTGTTCTCAGATATGACGTTTATCCGTGTTATCCGGAATACTCTGGCAATGGGAGTTATCAATCTTGTTGTAACTTTCGTAACGGCAATTGCGTTTGCAATTTTATTAAATGAAATCAGAAGCCATATAGGAAAAAAAGTGGTTCAGACCATTTCCTATCTGCCGCATTTCCTTTCGTGGATTATTGTAACCGGTATTCTGCATGATATGCTTTCCGGAACTGGTATTGTAAATGAAGTTCTGGTGAATCTGCATATCATCAAACAGCCAATTAACTTTTTTGCACATACGAGCTACTTCTGGCCTATTGTTGCTTTTGCAAATGTGTGGAAGGAAACCGGCTGGAATGCCATTATTTATCTGGCAGCAATCACAGCAATTGATCCATCTTTATATGAGGCGGCATCCATAGACGGCGCCGGAAGGTGGAATAAAATTAAGTACGTGACACTTCCTGGAATCAAACCGACCATTATGATTCTTCTCCTGATGAACGTAGGCAACGTTTTGAATGCCGGATTTGAAATTCAGTATCTTTTAGGAAACGGCCTGGTACAGAGAGTATCACAGACCATTGATATCTACGTATTGAAATGGGGTATCAGCCAGGGCGATTATGCAATCGGTACGGCAGCAGGTATTTTCAAGAGTGCAGTCAGCATTATACTGATTATGATCGCAAACCAGATTGCAAAACGCAATGGCGAAGAGCGATTGTTCTAAGGAGGTTCATCATGGCAAAAAAAACTGGAAAAAAGACCGGAAAATTGGATCTGTTTCCGATAATAAATGGTATTATCATGGTACTGTTTATAGTCATTACACTGTATCCGGTATTAAATACACTGGCAATATCATTAAACGATGGTACAGATGCCCTTCGCGGAGGAATTTATCTGCTGCCAAGAAAATTCACATGGAAAAACTATATCACCGTTCTTCAGAAGGATAACCTGATCACGGGCGCATATATCACAGTGGCGCGAACCATCATCGGAACGCTGCTGGCACTGGTAGCAAATGCAATCCTGGCGTTTATTGTAAGCAGAAAACGCTTTCTGTTTAAAAAAGAATTATCCTTATTCTGGGTTATCACCATGTATGTCAACGGTGGAATGATTCCTACATTCCTGCTGTACAAACAACTTGGCCTGACAAACAGTTTCGGGGTATATGTAATTCCTGGAATGGTCAGTGCGTTCAATATGCTGGTAATCCGTACCTATATGAACGGAATTTCCGACAGTCTGGAAGAGTCCGCGCAGCTTGACGGTGCAGGATATACCACGATTTTTCTGAAGATTTATTCACCGCTCTGTAAGCCGGTATATGCAACCGTAGCATTATTTGTGGCGGTAGGACAGTGGAACTCCTGGTTTGATGCGATGCTGTACAACAGAATGAACAGCAATCTGACGACCCTTCAGTATGAGCTTATGAAACTCTTATCATCGGTTACGAATCAGGGAACCTCTGTGGAAGCAATGAAAAATGCAGCCGGTTCGGTCACACCGACGTCGGTCCGTGCAGCAGCAACCATTATTACCATGCTTCCAATTATTTGTATTTATCCATTTTTACAGAAATACTTTGTTGCCGGGCTTACTCTTGGCGGAGTAAAAGAATAAAGATACTGCATTTTATCCAGGGTCATGCTGTTTTGGCATGACCCTGAAATATTATATGAGGAGAGAGCATATGAAGATAGCAGGAAAAAATCCAATTACAGAACTGGATTATCCGGATCCAGATGTCATCCGGGTAGATGATACGTATTACATGGTAAGCACTACAATGCACTTTATGCCGGGGTGTGAGATTCTGCGGTCGTATGACCTCATTCACTGGGAACATCTGAGCTATGTGTATGAAAGACTGGACAGCACAGAGGAACAGAGGCTTGTTGGTGAGAAAAACTGCTATGGAAAAGGCATGTGGGCCGCATCGCTCCGATACCATAAAGGGATGTATTATATTTGCTTTGTGGCGAATGATACCGGAAAAACATACCTTTATACTGCTGATGATATCGAAGGACCATGGGAAAAACGCATCATAGAAGGCTTTTATCATGACTGCTCACTTTTGTTTGAGGATGATCATGTTTATATTGTTTCCGGCAATAGAAATGTTCGTCTGCAGGAATTGAAAAAAGATCTGGGCGGTCCAAAGGAAGGCGGACTGGATCGGATTCTGGTCAGTGATAGTCGGAATCCGGGGCTTGGTTTTGAAGGAAGTCATTTTTATAAAATCAATGGAATGTATTATTTATTCCTGATTCATTCCCTTCCGGACAGGTGGATGCGGACGCAGGCATGCTATGTATCAGACAGCCTGACGGGAGAATTTAGAGGCGGAGATGTGTTGTGTGATACCATGGGGTATTGCGGCCAGGGCGTTGCGCAGGGAGGAATTGTGGATACGCCGGATCATAAATGGTACGCCGTACTTTTCCAGGACAGAGGTGCTGTCGGCAGAATCCCGGTTCTTGTGCCAGTAAAATGGGAGAAAAATGTCAGAGTTACCTATATGCCGGCGCCGGGCGAACAAAAAGAGCAGATCATAAAAGAAAATTATCCGGTATTGGGTGATTCGGGAAGGGCACTCTGTGAAGTGGAAACAAAAAGCACAAGACCGGAGGAACAATATCATCCGCTTGTGGAGAGTGATGATTTTTCGGAATGGAATCCGGAACAGAAACAGCTGTTTGGAACGTTTGGATGGAAGAGCTGCTGGCAGTTCAACCACGAACCGGAACTTTCCTGGATTGAGAATGATGCAGAAAAAGGATGCCTTAGAATGGTCTGCAGAAAGCAGTGCAAAAATGTCACGCAGGCAGTCAATACGATCACCCAGAGAATGAAGTTTCCGGTGTGCATAACAGAAGTAACCGTTGACGCGGAAGGAATAAAGGACGGAGATTATGCAGGAATGTGTGCATTACAGGGATGTTACGGCATGGCGGCCGTTACAAAGCGTGATGGACGGATGCTTCTGGTTATGAGATCTCTCGAAGCGGAACATGACAGCATAGAAGGAAACCAGGGCAACAGTGAAGAAATCGAATGGGAAGCAGTGGCGGTTGAATCATCGAAAATAAGAATCCGGATGGAAGCGGATTTCCAGAACCAGCACGATAAAGTCCGGTTTTTATATTGGAGCGATGAAAAATGGAAACAGATCGGACCATGGCATCAGCTCTATTTCAAAATGGATCATTTCACAGGATGCAGAGTGGGACTGTTTGCCTATGCAACGAAAGAAACAGGGGGAATCGCAGAATTCGGCAGATTCCGATATTTTTAACAAAAAGTTCCCGCCCCGGCATTTATAAGTGAAATTCCGTTGAATTTCTGGAAACTGCTGGTGATCTTTCTGGAGAGAACCATCATTGCCATTCCGCTGATCGTATTGTTTGCAAATATGATCGGGCTGTAAATACAGGAAAATACAAGATCCCCGATTTGGCACTTTTGTGCTGAAGCGGGGATTTTTTAGCGTAAAAACGCAGGTAAAGGATTCGTAGATTGACAAAACAGCCTATTTTCGCCTATTCTGAGACTGTAAAAACGCTCCGCTGGGCAACATGAGACGGTGCGGGAACAGCAGGAGGAAGGGACACGACGTGGAAGCGAAAGAGTTCGGGCGGTTTATTGCCGGAATGCGAAAAGAGAAAAAGATGACGCAGGCAGAGCTTGCGGAACAGATTCATGTGACGGATAAAGCCGTCAGCCGGTGGGAGCGGGGACTTGGCTTTCCCGATATCCAGACGATTGAGCCGCTGGCTCAGGCACTTGGGATTTCTGTGCTGGAACTGATGCGCTCCGAACGGCAGGAGAAGGCGAAGGAAGAGGCGGCGCCGGAAATTCAGTATACTCAGAAGGAGGTGGCCGAAATGCTGCAGAACGCAGGTGACATTTCAAGGCAGCAGAAAAAACAGGACCGGAACGCAAACGTGATCGCGGGATTTCTGGTGATCGGTGTGGCAGCGGCAGCGTGGGCGGCAAAGATCGTAAACGTGGGCGGCGGCCTGATTCTAGGCGGTCTGGTGGCAGCAGCGTTTGTATCGCTGTGGTATTTCTTCCAGAACCTCGATGATGAAGAAAGCCGGAAAGTCTATGGGGCAGCATCCATTCTGTCTATCGGCATTCTGGCATCCCTGGTAAATTTCGTCTGGGGCGATCAGCTGGCAGAATTCATTCCCGGCGGTCTTGAACGAAAAGAGCAGATCTTCTGGACCCTGTGGTATCTGTTTGTTCTGGTAATGATGATGATCGGAACCATTCGGTGTATCCGCCGGCAGAGACAGAAAAAAGAAAAGAAATACAAAACCGTTCTTTTCACGGCAATTATGGCGACGATCATGTTTGTAACACTGTGGCAGTATCAGAACACCATGCAGAACCGGTACAAAAACACAGGAATCTGGAGGGGCGCACAGCAGTACGCCGAGGTGCTGCTGAAAAGAAACAAAAACCTCGAAAACGACTGGCTGATCGGCGATGAGTCCTGGCGCGAAGGAAACAAAAATACTTTCGAAATTCGCCTTACCTATTACGCTGATGCCGATGACGCAAAAGAGGGACGTGAAAGCGAATATCAGTACAAGATTCATTTTGATGATGTTGACGGCTACGTCATCAAATCAGAAGGCGTACCAGAGAAAGAGATTGTTTTCCCGGAAAATAAATAAGAAGTGAGAAACGGGATTCCATTCTTGCGCCTCCCACAGAAAAAGACTATACTCATAGTATCAGCATGTACGCTCGGAATCTTTCTGTACTTGCTTTTGCGACCGACGGAAAAGCATCTCACAAAATCAAGCACAGAAAGATTCTGAAAGCACATGTAGCATAAGAAGGAGGCCGTAAAACATGGGACAGTTTTTAAACAGCAGGGAACCATACGATAAATACAGAACTGTTATCTCGAACTGAAGGTAGATCATACACCGGAAGAAGCGATTGCGCAGATTAAAGAGAAAGAATATGCTTTGCGGTTCAAGGGAAAGATGGCGGAAACGGAACGATATACCGGGCGTATACTGGCGGTTGGAATCAGTTATGATAAAGAAACAAAAGAACATGCCTGTAAAATAGAAGTATTGTGATGATTTGCAAGCTGTGGAAAAGGGATATCGTGTGTGTAAACGGAGGAGAGCAAGTAAAAATAGTAATCTTTACTATTTTTACTTGCTTTTTTCTCCATCATAGGATAATATAAAAATATACGGTTCGGAGCAGGTTCCGGGCAGGAAAAAACAAGATGGAAAGGATATGGATTTTTATGAAGATTACAGAGGATATTATCTACGCGGGAGTCAACGATCATCAGGTAGACCTTTTTGAAGGTCAGTACAGAGTGCCGAACGGCATGGCATACAATTCTTACGTAATTCTCGATGAAAAAACGGCAGTTATGGATACCGTAGATGCAAACTTTGCGGATGAATGGCTGGCAAATGTTGCGAAAGCACTGGATGGCAGAAAACCGGATTACCTGATCGTGCAGCATATGGAGCCGGATCACTCTGCGAATATTGAAAACTTCGTAAAAGCATATCCGGAAGCAACCGTTGTTGCAAACACAAAAACCTTTGCCATGATGAAAAACTTTTTCCCCAAGATGGATCTCGCCGGAAAGAAACTGGAAGTAAAGGATGGCGAGTCCCTTACGCTTGGAAAACACGTTCTGACCTTCGTATTCGCTCCGATGGTACACTGGCCGGAGGTTATGGTTACATACGACAGCACGGACAAGGTTCTGTTCGCAGCAGACGGTTTTGGAAAATTCGGTGCACTCGACCGCGAGGAACCATGGGATGACGAAGCACGCCGTTATTTTATCGGTATTGTCGGAAAATACGGTTTGCAGGTACAGAAGCTCCTGAAAGTAGCAGGTACGCTGGATATCCGGAAAATCTGTTCCCTGCACGGTCCAGTTTTGACGGAAAATCTTGGCCACTACATTGAAAAATACGATATCTGGTCTTCTTATCGTCCGGAAGAAGAAGGCGTTGTAGTTGCCTATACTTCTGTTTACGGCAATACAAAAAAAGCTGCCGAATTGCTTGCGGCTAAGCTGAAAGAAAAAGGCTGTCCGAATGTCGTTATTTACGATCTGGCAAGAGACGATATGTCTGCCGCCGTAGCGGATGCTTTCCGTTACAGTAAGCTGGTTCTCGCAACGCTGACCTACAATGCAGGCATTTACCCGTTCATGCAGGATTTCATCAACCGTCTGACAGAGCGCAGCTTCCAGAACCGCACCATCGGTCTGATCGAAAACGGAAGCTGGGCACCGACCGCAGCGAAAGTGATGAAAGGTATGTTTGAGAAGAGCAAAAATATCACCTGGACAGAGAATAATGTAAAAGTAATGTCCGCTGTGAAGGAAGAGAACGTAAAAGAGATCGAGGCACTGGCCGAAGAACTTTGCAAATAAGAAATAAAGAAGAGAAGAAAGAATATAGGAAAAATGCTCCGCTGGACTTTGCGAAAGGCAAAGACAGCGGAGTCTTTCGTTCTCCTCTTTTGGAAAGAAGATTCTGTGGAGTTCCGGAGGGAGCAGGATCGCCCTGCGGTGGGTCAAAAAAAGCCGGGGGTTGAATTTTGCGAAAGCCTGCGGCCGCCTCTTTGTAAGTGAGACTGCATCAGGTTTCTGATCTTTCGATCTTGATGTCATAATATTCTGAAAATAATAAAATGTAAAATAAATTAAAAGAAAGTATTGACAAAACGGAGAAGATGAGTTAATATAAGATCAACAAAAGAAAAGAGAACAAAAATAAAAACGAAAAAGAAACATCAAGACAAAATCTAAGAAAGTAAGAGGTATAGTCCAATGGCATAGTTAATCTGAACATCAAAAAAATCTCTGAAGAGTTTACATATAGAACCTAAAGGAGATGATTCCAATGAAAGGCAGAGGCCCATAGGGAAAAAATAAAAACAAAAAAATCCAGGAGGTACGGTCCAAAAGGAACATAACGAAATACCCCGAAATCAATGAAAGCAGCAGGTGTATAAAATGAAATTACTGGAAATTCATTAAAAGCCCGGTCGAGAGAAAAAACAATCGATCGGGCTTAAACTATGTCTGCTGAAAAATCTGTTTGACTGCCCTGCGGTCTGCGCGAGCCGTGAAAGCAGAAAAGACGCTGTAGCCCCGAAAGAAACGAGAGCATACAGCGTCCTTTTTATTTTATGAAATTGGATGAGATTCTGCCTATATAATACGATTCTACCATTAAGGGGTGTACTTTTTGGGACAAAATAGATACTATAATTTTGAAAGGGGGAAGTATTTATGGACCTTGTGAAAATCGGAAGCTATATTGCAGAAAAAAGAAAAAAACTTGGTATGACTCAAAAACAGCTTGCTGAGAAACTGGGTAAGAGTGATAAGTCAGTTTCCAAATGGGAACGTGGGATTTGTTTACCAGATGTGTCTGTGTATTTAGAATTATGTGAAATATTAGGCATCAGTCTAAATGAATTTTTGGCAGGTGAAGATATTGAGGTAACTAATGTAGAAAAAAAATCGGAAGATACACTGATACAGATATCAAAAGATAGTAGTCATAAACAGCGTTATTTAAAGAAGATTATTGCTATACTTCTTATTGCTGTGGGAGTATTTGCTATTACTCTTGGAATCATGGTATGTAATAAATTGCGGCAACCACAAAATTATATAGAAGCAGTAGACCCGGATAGTGTAGAAATGAAAACGGCTGAATTGTTGTCCGGAATTGATGGAACCATGATGTTTCGATACAATTCAAAAGATACATTTCAAGCATTATACGTTTACTTGTCAGAATATCATTCTGGAAAACGAGTTTCTCATAAACGAGTTTTGGAACTTTCCTATGAGGACGTGAAATCTGCAAAAAATGGATTGATTGTCATCACTCCGGATTTTGATAATTTTACTGCAAAGCTTATTGCAGCAGATGAATATTCAAAATATATGACAGAAACGCCAATCTTGGAAGGTGTTGCAAACAGAGAATATTATGGAAGATCTGCGACCTCTATAGAGAACAAAAGCACGATAGAGTACGGAACAGAGCAAGGATTGGCAGCACTGATCTATGGCGAACAAGGAGTGAGTTCGTTGCCGATACAGGACATTACAGGAGAATACATAGATACAGATAATGAGTATATGTATTATTATTCGGCTGAGTTTGTAAAATAAGAATAGCAAAAGTGAGAAGAGGATATCACAAATCATTGTTTTGATAATTCGGTGGTATCCTCTTTGTGGATTTCAGAATTTGTTTCTCAGCTTTCGGTATTCTCTCGGCGAATATCCTTTCAACTTGTGAAAAAGCCGACTGAAATAAAGCTGGTTATCATATCCGATAATCTTAGAAATCTCATTGATGGAATAAGTTGTTGTTTCAAGTAACATCTGAGCATTGTTGATGCGGATTCCCACAATAAATTGCATTGGTGTAGAACCGGTATATTTTTTGAAATTTCGGATAAACCAGCTGACACTCATGCCTCGTGAGGCAGCATAATCATCAATATTGATATTTTGATTGTAGTTTTCACTGAAAAAGGTAACAGCATTATCCATCTCATGATCAAGATATTCATTTTTTAATATGTGCTCTCTTGTCAGTTCCCGGTGGAAACTGATCAGAAGATGACGTAGCAAAAGGACGAGCATTTCCTCATAATTATCTTGACAGCGTTGGAGCTCGATAATAATACGCTTGAAAATTTGTTCATATTCATTAGATGTACCCACTTGAAAGACACGTTCTTTATCCTGAAATCCATATTGACGTAAGATATTTTTCACATTGCTTCCTGTGAAGTGAATCCAGTATACTTCTGCCTTATCTTCTCCGTAATATTCATATTTCTGAAGTTCTTTCGGTCTGTACAGTACAATGTTGCCGGCTGGAACAATCGTTTCGTTATTTACATTATCAAAATGAAAATGCCCACAACCAGCAGTGATATATATAATCTGATAATCCAGACGACCCCTTGGACGGTAGGTAGGAAGTTTGGGATGTCTGGAAAGACGGTAAGTACCACAGCTACCTACAATCAGCGGACGACTTTTGTCTTTGAAATCCATATGTGAGTGGTTCAAATAACCGGTGTTCAAATACATAGGACAGCACCTCTTTTCGCACTTTTTATCATTGTATCATTTAGTGCATATTTTGTCTAATCCAATTTATAGACATGTTTTGCGGATTAGGATAAGCTATATATAGCATAACTAAGGAACGTAAACAAAAAAGTAAAGTATAAGGTTTGCTTTAGGGAAACAAAGAACAAAAAAGTATATGTATTGGAGGAGAGCTATTTATGATCGTACCACGTTATTATGAAAATCTAAGCGTACTGCACGAAAACACAATGCCAGCCAGAGCCTATTATATTCCGGCATCCAAAAGAATGGATAACTTGGTGGAACACAGAGAAGAATCAGATCGTATGCAGTTATTGAATGGAACTTGGAAATTCCAGTATTTTAACAGCATCTATGACATTCAGGATTCTTTCTTTGAGAAGAATTATGATACAGAAAATTTTGATGAGATTCAGGTTCCAAGTGTATGGCAGATGGCAGGATATGATACACACCAGTATACAAACATCCGGTATCCGTTTCCGTTTGATCCACCATATGTGCCACAGGATATTCCGTGTGGAGCTTATGTACATAATTTTGAGTACAGCAGAGATGAGAAAGCATCAAAAGCTTTTTTGAACTTTGAAGGAGTAGACAGCTGCTTTTATGTATGGATCAATGGCTCTTACATAGGATACAGCCAGGTTTCACATATGACCAGTGAGTTTGATGTTACCGATGTACTTCAGGATGGAACGAATACGGTGGCAGTGTTGGTAATGAAATGGTGTGATGGTTCCTATTTGGAAGATCAGGACAAATTCCGTATGAGTGGTATTTTCCGGGATGTGTACATTTTGAAACGCCCAAAACAGGCAATCAGTGATTATCATATTAAAACAAGAATTGAGGATATGCTTGCGAAAGTAGAAATTGAAATGAAATTCTACTCTCCGTTAAATGTAAAAATTTCGATTGAAGATAGAAACGGAGCAGTTGTAGCACTAGGAAGTATTGCTGAAGAAGGAACAGCTGTATTAGAAATCGCAAGTCCGGAACTTTGGAATACAGAAAATCCATATCTATATAAACTGATTCTTGAAACAGAGAATGAAGTAATTGTAGATCACATTGCATTAAGAAAGATAGAGATTAAAGACCAGATCATTTACCTAAATGGACAGAAGATTAAATTCCGTGGTGTCAATCGACATGATTCTGATCCGGTTACTGGATTTACAATCAATCTGGAACAGATTACAACCGATCTTACGTTAATGAAGCAGCATAATTTTAATGCGATCCGTTCCAGCCACTATCCGAACGCACCATTTTTCTATGAAATGTGTGACAAGTATGGATTCATGGTGATAGATGAAGCAGATATTGAAGCTCATGGTCCATTTATGATCTACAGAAAAGAAGACACTGATTACAATCGGTTCAAACGATGGAATGAGAAGATTGCAGATGATCCGGTATGGGAAGAGGCAATCGTTGATCGCGTAAAACTCATGGTGGAACGTGACAAAAACCGTTTCTGTATTGTTATGTGGTCAATGGGAAATGAGAGTGCTTATGGCTGCAACTTTGAAAAAGCACTGGAATGGACAAAGAATTTTGATCCAGACCGTATCACACAATATGAGAGTGCAAGATACCGTAATTATGATGAAACATATGATTACAGCAATCTGGATGTGTACAGCCGGATGTACCCGGCGCTTTCCGAAATTCAGGAATATCTGGATAAAGATGGAAGCAAACCCTTCCTTTTGGTAGAGTACTGTCACAGCATGGGAAACGGACCTGGAGATTTTGAAGATTACTTCCAGATGATTCAGGATAATGATAAAATGTGCGGCGGCTTTGTCTGGGAATGGTGTGACCATGCGATTGCTCATGGAACTGCTGAGAATGGAAAGACTATATATGCTTATGGGGGCGACCATGGCGAAGAAATTCATGATGGCAACTTCTGTATGGATGGATTAGTATATCCGGACAGAACGGTACATACAGGACTTTTGGAATACAAGAATGTTTATCGCCCGGCAAGAGTTATTTCCTATAACAAAGAAAGCGGAGAACTGGTGCTTCATAACTACATGGATTTTGATGACTTGAAAGATTATGTGAAGATTAGTTATGAGCTGACACAGGATGGTCTTGTGATCAGCAAAGGCATACTTCCGGAGTTTTCTGTGGCACCACACGGGGAAGGAAAAACAAACCTGAAGATCAATGTTCCAGAGAATGGGAAATGTTATTTAAAACTTATTTACCATCTGAAAAAAGAATTGCCACTGTTGGATGAAGACCATATTCTTGGATTTGATGAAATTGAGGTAAGTAAAGAGGATACAAAATGTAAACTTGCAGAGAAATGGATACCAAAAACAGTAGTGGACTCTGAATTACAGGTAAATGAAAATGATACACAGATTCATATCAAGGGGCGTGAATTTGCTTATACCATAGACAAACGTACTGCACTCTTTACAGAGATGAAATTCGCAGGGCGGGAATACTTGAACCATCCGATGGAATTAAATATTTGGAGAGCTCCAACAGATAACGATATGTACATCAAGTCTGAATGGAAGAAAGCCCACTATGATAAGGCTTACACAAGAGCCTATACGACAGAGGTTGTGCAGGGAAAACATGGTGTGAAGATTACAAGCCATGCTTCCGTTGTGGCAGAGACAGTACAGAAGATTCTTGATGTGACGATTACATGGAAAATAGAAGCTGCTGGAAAGATTGATGCAGATATTGCAGTAACAAAAGACGATGAATTCCCGGATCTTCCGAGATTTGGTGTGAGGATGTTCCTGGATAAAAAACTTTCAGCTGTAAGATACTTTGGAATGGGACCACAGGAAAGTTATTGTGATAAACATCAGGCTGCGAGCCACGGTTTGTACCGGGCAGATGTAGGGGATTTACATGAGGACTATATCCGTCCACAGGAAAATGGAAGCCATTATGATTGTGAATATGTAGAGCTTAACAACAGCCGATATGGAATTGTGGCATCCGCAGAAAAGGCATTTTCATTCAATGCTTCTTATTATACACAGGAAGAACTTGAGAAGAAAACGCATAATTATGAATTAATAGAATCAGATAGTGTAGTATTCTGTGTTGACTACGCATTAAATGGCATTGGTTCTAATAGTTGTGGTCCAGTTGTATTGGATCAGTACCGATTTGATGATGTATTATTCCGGTTCCAGTTTACGCTGATACCGTATGTAAAGGGATAATAAAGTTTCATGTAACCCGTAAACAAGGAAAGAGAGTCTGATTGTTATGTAAAGTCCGGATATACAGAGCAATCAGACAAAAACAGAGAAAAAAACAGAATTAGACATCATACGGTTAGACATATTGAGATTCTAAGTGCGATGAAGATGAGGAGCAAAGAAATTCGATGGAAGAAAAAAAGTATTTGAAATGGTATAACAAAATTGGATATGGATCAGGTGATATTGCAGGTAATGTAGTCTATGCGTTCCTGACATCTTTTATGATGGTCTATCTGACGGACTCAGTAGGACTTGCTGCAGGTGTCGTAGGTACCCTGATTGCCGTATCAAAACTATTTGATGGTTTTACGGATATATTTTTTGGATCAATGATTGACAAAACACACAGTAAAATGGGAAAAGCGAAACCCTGGATGCTATACGGATACATTGGTTGTGCCATTACGCTGGTCTGCTGCTTTGCAATACCAGTCAGCTTTGGAACAACGGCTAAATACGCATGGTTCTTTATCTCTTATACACTGTTAAATGGTGTGTTTTATACAGCAAACAATATTGCTTATTCAGCACTTACGTCACTGATTACAAAGAACAGCAAAGAGCGTGTACAGATGGGATCTTACCGTTTTATTTTTGCATTTTCAACAAGTCTTCTGATTCAGGCGATTACAGTTGGATTTGTAGATAAATGTGGTGGAGATGCTGCGGCATGGAGAACGGTTGCTATTATCTATGCAATCATTGGTCTGGTCGTAAATACGATTTCAGCACTTTCTGTTAAGGAACTTCCTGAGGAAGAACTTAACGAAGGAGAAGTAAAGGATGATAATGAAAAGTACGGAATGGTACAGGCATTCAAGCTTCTTGTTAAAAACAAATATTACATGATGATTTGTGGAACATATATTTTACAGCAGTTATATGGTGCCATGATTGGAGCTGGCATTTATTACATGACATGGGTACTGAAAAATAAGAATTTGTTTGGACAATTTGCATGGGCAGTAAATATTCCACTGATCATTGCCCTGATTTTCACACCGACATTAGTTGGTAAGTGGAAAGGTATGTATAAACTGAACTTAAGAGGTTATGTCTTAGCAGTCATCGGTAGAGCACTTGTTGTTGTTGCCGGATATATGGGCAGTGTTCCGCTGATGATGGCATTTACAGCTCTTGCAGCCTTAGGTCAGGGACCATGGCAGGGAGATATGAATGCAGTTATCGCATCCTGCTCTGAGTACACTTATCTTACACAGGGAAAGAGAATTGACGGAACGATGTACTCTTGTACTTCTCTTGGCGTAAAAATCGGTGGAGGTATTGGAACCGCTGTTGTTGGATGGATGCTTGAGTTCAGTGGATATGTCGGAACAAATGCAACTCAGCCGCAGTCTGCACTTGATATGATGCAGTTTATGTATCTTTGGCTTCCGTTAATCTTTGATGTATTGATTATGTTTGTACTTTCAAGAATGAATGTAGAAGATGCAAATAAAAAACTGAAAGCAGAAAAAGAAATTGCTGCAGATGAAGTAACAGATGCATCAGACATAAATTAGAATTGACAGGAGAAAGCGTTGTCTGGTCATTGCTCGATGAGACAGTGCTTTTTTCTATATATAAAGTGATTGAACTGTATTTTGAAAATAAAAAAGGACCACTTCATTTTTGTGAAATGGCCTTAAGAAAATATTCAGTTTTCACAAAATAGTCCTTTTAGTATTTATACATGGTAAGGATGCTCAAAATATTCAGTGTAGAATACTAAAAGGTCATTCAGATATTTTTTTAGGTTGCTCATTTGCAATTCCTCCTTTCCTTATTTACAAGTTGATTATAAGATAGGTGTAAAAGGATTGCTTGCCAAATCGAAAGAAGATATAGACAAATGTTGCAAAGGGGAGTATTTCATGCAGTTAAAATATGTTGACACAAAAGAGGAGATTATAGCAATAAATAGGAAGTCAAAACATATTGAACCACATCTTCATAATGCACTGGAGATCGTTTGTGTAACAAGTGGAGCATTAGAACTTGGTGTCGGACAGGAACTATACCATATGGAAAAAGGAGATATAGGCTTTGTATTTCCAGATGTTATTCATCACTATCAGGTACTGACACCCGGTGTAAATAAAGCGACTTATCTGATTGCATCGCCATTTACGATAGCCAAATTTGCAGATATCATGCAATCCATGGCTCCTGAATACCCAATCATCAAAGCGGAAAAGGTTGAACCGGAGGTATATAGGGTTATAAATGCAATTTTAGAGACAGAACAGTCGGATATTACTGTTGCACAGGCATATCTTCAAATTGTGTTGGCACGCTGCATAGGAAAATTAAATTTGGTAGAAAAGAGTAGTGTGGGGAGCAATGATCTTATTTACCAGACAGTTTCCTATATATCAGCAAATTTTAAGAAGAAGTTTTCTCTGGAAGAGATGGCAAAAGACCTGGGCGTGAGCAAATATGTTTTATCCAGACTCTTTTCCAAAACATTCCATAGAAACTTTAATCAATATCTTAACGATGCAAGGCTGAACTATGCATGCCATCGTTTGGAAAATACGAGTGATTCTATTACAAATATTTGTCTGGATAGTGGATTTGAAAGTCAGAGAACATTTAACCGAGTATTTAAAGAAAGATATAAAATATCACCGAGTGACTATCGGAATACATTTGTTAAGGATATGTTATTGTAACTGAAAAATGTAAATAAAGAAAAAGAGATGATTTGACATTATTAAAAATGTACAAGATAATTGGATAGAAAAGCAGATTAAATGTAAAACGATAGAATTGTTGGAGTAGATGATAAAACACACCAGATTGTTGGTGTGGAAAATTCACTACTGTATTTTCTGTAAAGTCCGTTGTAGGTAATGCGATTTCTTTCATTCAGAAACAACGCCCACTCTTGTTTCCGCTTCTTGCTCATTCTCGGCATAGCAAGCAATCCTCCTTTCCTGCTGAAAATAAAAACCACAGGAAAGATACATTAAGCCTTGTTTGTGTCATTTCTCGGGGCGAAAATCAGGGAAAATTTCCTTTCTAAGCCTTTCAAAAAATCGCAAGGTGTTTGTACTAACCTGTGGTTGTGTATGAAATTGTGGGTTTGGGGTAACAAAAAACACCGTATTTCTACGGTGCGTTCTGTCAGATATATTCTGTTTTATGATAGCAGAAAACTGGAATTCACAGTTCTTCCATCCTTCCCATCTTCAGCGCCATAACAAGAGTTCCGGCTGCCATCACAAAGACACCAATTTCAATCACATAGATGGGAAGAAGCGCCGGACCTGCCACGGCAAAGAAGTCCACGATAAAATGAATCCCATATGCAAGAACCGCTGTAAAAGCCGCTGTCCTGCATTTGCCTGCCTTTACCGCCCGGTAGATCAGCAGTGACAACCCGATATGCAGAATGATGGCACTGATTCTTTCGATTCCGCTTACAAAAAAGAGTGGTGCCGGTGTTGTCCATAGGGCCGACAGCTGTGACACGGTCTGGTTTGCAGACTCAGCAGGAAGTGCCGCCAGCGTATTCTGCATGGCTCCGCTGTTGATCATCAGCATGGACACAAGATTGCTGATTCCGGAGAGTCCTCCGATCAGAATGGCCTCCACACCGCCATGCCCGATTCCATACATCAGTGCATTTGGAAAATCCAGCCATTTCTTCATCCAGAACTTCATGGCAATCAGTCTTCCGGTCTCTTCAAAAACCGCTGCAGCCAAAGCCGCGTACACATAGTAAAGCCATGGCCTGCTCTGTGCGTTCAGTCCGCAGAACTGAATGACAAGAACATGCAGCAGCTGCTCCAACAGCATGGCAAACAGCAGATAGGTTCCTGCTCCGATAAAGAACGAGGAAATCCTTGCCTTAAGCTTCACCCTTCCTGCAATGAACAAAGCAATCGGTACCCCCATCGAGAGGACAACGGAGCAGATAACTCCCGCTATCGCCAGACCTGATATTGTGTTCAATTCCATCTTTATACCTCCCTGATTCTCAAAAAATTCCTTTATTGTATTTGAACTGTCCATACAATATAAAGCCTAATCCGACAATAACTGCTGGAAGAATGATATAATCTATAATTATTTCACTCCAAAACGAAACAATAAAACCTAATACAAGAGATATTCCTATAATCAGCGTTCCTGTGCCGACTGTTTTTCCATACTTTGGTATATCTTCTTCCTTTACTTTTCGCCTGTTATAAGAGTGAATTGTGCTGATATTGCCTTTGATATTTACAATTCCCACAACAGATATGAACACTCCCAAAATCAACATTATAATATTTTCCATAATGACCTCCTAAAAATAGAATAGTTCCTCAAATTTTTTGTCCAATGCAATACAAAGAATTAGAGCCAATTTTGCAGTTGGATTAAACTGTCCTGTTTCAATAGAACTAATGGTATTTCTTGATACCCCTACCATTTCTGCAAGCTGAGCTTGAGAAAGATTTGCTTCTGTGCGAACTTCCTTTAAGTGATTTTTCAGTTGTAATTGTTCTTTCATATTCTCACCTCTAAAAGATGGCTAACAAATCCAACAAATGCCAAAATGGAAAGCACAAAAAACAGAACAGTCAAGACCAAATCGCTCTTTCGCTTCATTTTGATAAAACGAACTAACCATTGTGTTGCAATAATGCTGAAGTATATAACCCACGGACTGTAAATCATAGTATGAGCAAGCACAGAAGATAACAGCGAAAGCAAACAACACACTAAAGCACCAACTCTGCTTGCGTGACTTCCGGCTTGATATACCACTTCCATTTCAGCCAAGTCCTTATTGCGATGTTCTTTTCTGCTTGCATTTAAGATTTCGTCCTTTTTCATAAAAACACCTCCATGCCAAGTTTTCTTTGCATATTTTAATTATACACATACCAAGTTTTCTTGTCAATAGAGTTCATAAAAAAGTTACAACCGATATAAGAGATAACTTTTCTACCACTTCGATTATACTCACGACTTAATGACTTCTTGAATACTTGCCGAAAAAGAAAAACTGCCATCGGTTTGACAGCAGTTCTTCTTCGGTTGGTATCCGTTAGGAATACACAATATCATTCAATACAATCTCATCGGCACAGGCTCGAATGTTATTCATCAATCCTATCCATCTCATCATATCCGTTGCTTTCAGTTCTTCCGTTACACCCTGCTTAAACGCTAGTTTTTGCCCTTTAATTGTGGTATTACTTATAGCAAAGCACAAAAAAGGCCCAAAAGGGCACTTTCCCTTTTGAGCCTATACACTTTATTAGCTAACGTATTTTGCTTTCATTTTTCCTCATGGTCATGAGGCTTTTTTCTCTTAAATCGCATTCTATGAATCCTTTGATTGTTCTTTCTGTTCTTCAATAATTCGTTCGGTTGCTTTATGAATCCTATCCTTGGAATAGGGTGGTCTTAAATTCAATGATAACCGCCCTTTTTTAATCATATACGTTTCACTACCATCCTCCGAAGATCCTTTCAACCAGCAATCATCCGGATACTTCTCAGCAAAGGATCTCAACCGTTTCTGCAAGCTCTGATTGAAGGTATACACATCATAGAATCCGTCATCTTCATTGGTCAGAATAATCGTTTCTTTTTCACACTTTAACCTTCGCATATTCTACCCCCGCTTTCTTTCCATTTCCTGATCCAGGTACTTTGGTATCGGCTTTCCGGACCGGCGAGCAATGGCAATCTGTTTCTGATGCAGACGTTTGATCACGGATCTTCGTTTCTTAGATTTTCCATCCTGTTGATTTCGGGAGGTCTGATTGTTGCTGCTAGCATAAGAGGTCTTTTCCTGATTCTTCTTCTGATTATTCACCAGACCGTCCACCATATCATAATTGGCTTCGGTACCGGATTCTCTGCTTCGTTCATAAGTGCCGTTCTGGTAGAACTTCTGGTAATGTTCCAGACGGATTTTACCATCTTGTTTTAGCTGTTCGACCGGATTTAGCGGTACCTGCTGTTGGATGTAATCATGAATCTTTTGTTTTGTCTTTTCATCGAATTTCTTACATTCTTCGACAACCATTTTTCCATAGGCATCCAGGATAACACCCTGGGCCTGATCTCGGTATACCTGATGTTCCATCAAATAAAACTGTTTTCCATCAATAATGATGGTGTCTGTTGCAATCCAGTTCCCCTTTTTCCCATCAATCTGATAATTCTCAGTTTCCATAGTGATCAGTGCACCGGATGTGTTGATACGAATAAATCCGGCCAGATACTGTGGATAGTTCTCATCTACATAGTAGCAGCTGATTTCTCCATTCTTGTTCAATACGAGCACGTCACTGACTTCGCATTGATTTTTCGTCCGTTTCCAGATGTCAGCGACTTTTTCATTTTCCTGCATTTCATGAATCGAGATTAATCGGTAATTTTCGACAGTAATCGACACATTCTGCTGTCTTGCCTCTTGATATGGCAGATGCCACAGTGCTTTTCCTGCTGTCTGCTGATCTACTCGGTAGACTGCAAATTGATTAAGCTTCATAGGCATCATCCTCCAAGTTATTCAGATAATAATTCAGATCCAGAGAATAGTAGTATTTGTCTTCGATCTGCTGTAATTTTCCAACTGTAGAATTGATGATCTCAATCATTTCATCATTCTCAGGATCACTTTCTTCCTGTTCCAAAACTTCCAAAGCTTCTTTCAGTGTTTGGATTGTTTCTTCCTTTGTGTGCTGCTGGAAGATAGCAGTAATAGTCAGTTCGTTTTCTTCCAGGTTTACATTTCTCATAGGCTCATTTCCCCCCTTTTCTTTTTCGGTATTGGTTTCATCTGTATATTCAGCTCCTTCTCGTTTTTTTCTTCGCTTATATTTTTTTCGTTATCCACTTTCTTATTGGATTCCAGAGGATTTTCCACATTTGGATGTCTTTCTTCCAAGTACTTTTCCACACGACTGATTGCATTTTGCACATAAGAATTTTCTCTAAATCCAGGAATCGAATTCAAAAATTCTTTCTGTATTTTTCCTTCAATCATCAGACTCTGCATTCCTTCATAATCACTTCCGTCTTTCAGATCAAAGCCAACACATTTCAGTCCATGCATACGTTCTGATGGGATTTTCTCATAAGCTTCCAAGGCTTCTGGTAATGTCAGGTCATAATGTACTTCACCCATTACAGGAAATTCAGCACATTCAGCCGCATAAAAGCTGATACATGTAAGATCATTTTCATAATCCACATTTTCTATTTCCGGGACAATATCGAGTATTTTTTCTCTTTGTGCTGCAAAGTCTGGAAGTTCTGCAAATCCAAATCGATCCACGTAATATGCCTGCATATCCCCACCACGGTTTGTAATGATAACATCACTGACCGACATAGAATGTGCTTTATAATCTGCCGGTGGATTATCGTTGAACATAGCGTACAAATCATCCAGCTTTTCATTTTCATCAAACAGAACGGGAACGGCTCCCGCTTTCTATTTTCATGTAATCTGCCGGAATAGACACACTTATAATTTGCTGCATCGATTGTAATGCCATCTTCTTTGACCATTGCCATATTCATAAATAAATGTTGTTTTCCCGGTGTGCCTTCATCCACATGGTAAATCGCATAGCGGTCACCATTACCTCTGAACATTTCTTCCTCTAGGGTATAATCAAACTTAAATGGATACAAAGCCCGATCAACTCTTTCCGAAATATCCGTTCCTTCTGCAATCGTATCTTCCAGCCATTCTTTGATATCTCCCCATGATTCAAACTGCAAGTATCCGGCAATTTCATGTGTCCCATCCGGCGCCAGTACAATATGTCCCGGTTCGCTTTCCCGATAATCATAGCGGTATCCGGCTGCTTCCAGTGCATCTACCAGAATGCCGTATTTTTCATGTAATTCTGTTTTCTGTTTTTCTTCAAGAATGATTTCCAGTTCTTCTGTAAGCTGATCGATCATTTCACCGGCTGTCTTGCGGATCACATCCATAGATGCTTTCATTTCCTTCATTTCCCGGCTGCTGCTCCAACCTGCAATATAAGGAAAACTGTAATCCGATGTATCCAAACCAAAGGAAGAACACACACAGTAAGCAACGGATTCTGCTTCAACCTCTTTTGTCAGACGGTCTTTTTCTACACCCAGGCTTTCCATGATCTCCCTGTCATGCAATTTTGCATGGACTGTTTCATGAATAGCAGTCTTTAAGGTCTGGCTTTCACTGAGTCCTTTTTTGATCACGATTTCCTTATCTGCATTGTGATAATATCCATTGGCATTGCCATCGATCTCATCGAATCGTATCGGTACTGGGGATATTTTCTGAATAGCCTGCATGAAAGAATCAAAATCCTGTACAGCTGCAGTCAGTAATTCTGGTGCCAGTGTCTGGATTGGTTCCCCGGATGTCTGAGCAATATCAAAGACGGTAACTGCTTTAAAATGTGGAACTGTAACTTCCACTTTTTCAGTCTTAGGTTTTCCATCGGTTCCCATGATCGGTCGCTGATTTTCATCCAGAACCTCTTTTTCCTTCATTTTCTTATATGGTGCCGGTGCAATGATTGTAATTCCTTTTTCACCTTTCATGACCTGTCTACCCATGGACTGCCAGTTTTTGTAGCTGGTAACAAGTGTGGCATCCGGTCGCTGCATAGCGATCAGCATTGTATTATTAAAAGAATAATTGTGAAACTTTGCCATGGTTTTAAGAAATTCCTGATAGCGGTTACTTGTAAAAAGTTCTTCCACACCGGATTCCAGTGACTGCATAATGCTGTCCATATCTTTTCCCGGAACCGGCAGTGGAATAGTAGTAGTTTTGTTTTGTTCTGTCATAATACTCCTTTCCAAAAACGCCCCACGACATTGTGCTTATGCCGCAGGGCTTTTTATTAGTTGACGAGATGATTATTTTTTATTAAAGTTCCATATCGTGCTTCTTTGTTTTCGGTTTCTGATCCGGCTGTTCTTTTCCAACTTTCTCTGTTTTTGCAACCTGCGCTTCTTTTTCTTTCTGACGTTCTGTGAATCTGTCAGCTTTTTCAAAGACATGATCCTTTGTATCAAAGTGATATACATCATTGGTAAGGCGTTCTGCAGGGGCTACCTGAGTGGCATTGACTTCTTTTACCATATCTCTTAACATTTCTGCATCCACTTGCCCGTCATCTGGCAAGACCAGCATTTCATGGATGGATGATGGCAAAATGAAGAAATCATTTCCCAGAAGTTCCCCCATGTTATCCATGAATTCCGGATAAAAGATCACACCGGCTCCATCAATTCTTTCTGTATTCGTAACAACAAAGAATGTCGGCATCTCGCTTGATTCCTGCAATGTTTCCTGCAGCATTTCACGTTCATCTGGTGTCAGCATGAGAATATTTT
>OIDZ01000128.1_pt1 | contig 22096 bp, 18 predicted proteins | sample 1581681 | NCBI WGS metagenome assembly OIDZ01 (sample SAMEA3882512, study PRJEB24775) | human gut metagenome | biome: human-associated habitat; feature: intestine environment; material: feces | place: Netherlands | collected 2009/2010
CGGGCCGGGCATGCCCGGCCCCTACGGGGTGGCAGTCGGAGAGGTGACGGGACATTGCTGCGTTTGTTGCCGCATACGCAGTAAAATCTCCTTGCGTATCCTCTGCAAAAGCCGTATACTACTATTATAATAGTATATTAGGTGGAATAGCCATGATGAAGATTTACCGCACACAGGATAAGCAGCTGACGCGCGTTGACGATATGAACGAAGGGGCCTGGATCTGCCTGACCAACCCCACCGACGACGAGGTCCGCCGGGTAGCGGCAACGCTGGACATCGAGCCCGCGGACATCGTGGCCGCGACGGACCCCGAGGAATCGGCGCGTATCAGCCTGGAGGACGGCTATACGGTCATCATCGTGGACATCCCCGTCAAGGTGGACGGTGCCGGTGAGGGCATCTATACGACTATCCCCCTGGGCATCCTGCTGACGCAGGAGCTGATCGTCACGGTCTGCTCCACCGATACCGCCGTTATCGGGGATTTTGCCGCCTGCCGGGTCAAGGGGTTCTCGACCCGCAAGAAAATGCGGTTCGTCTACCAGCTGCTCTACCGCGCGGCCACGATGTACCAGCAGGAGCTGCGCCTGATCGACCGCCGCCGCCAGGCCATTGAGAAAAATCTGGCCGGTGAGCTGAAGGACAGCGACCTGATGGAGCTGCACGGCCTGGAATCGACGCTGGTCTACTTTGCCACGAGTCTGCGCGCCAACGCTACGGTGCTGGACCGCCTGACCCGCTATAAGCGGCTGGAGCAGTACCCCGATGACCGCGAGCTGCTCGACGACGTCATCGTTGAGATTCGTCAGGCCATCGAGATGACCAGCATCTACCGCGACGATATAAAGGGCACGCGGGAGCTGTTCAGCTCGATTCTGGACAACCGCCTGAACAACGCCATGAAGTACCTGACCAGCATCACCCTGCTGATGGCCGTGCCCACCGTCATCAGCGGTCTGTACGGCATGAACGTGCAGTCCGACGGCATGCCCTTTGCCAACACCACCGCCGGGTTCGCCATTGTGCTGGGCCTGACGCTGGCGCTCTGTGTGTTTGCGGCGTGGGTGCTGCACAAGAAGCACATGTTGTGAGCTATACCGGGCGGACAATGCCTGCCCCTACATGAAGTCTGCCCCGTCGGCAGACTTTTTCTGTAACATCCGCAAAAAAATTCCTACCTTATATAATAAAGGAGGCTGAAACCATGGAGGACGCCGCAATCGTGGCCCTGTACTGGGCGCGGGACGAGCAGGCGCTGGCTGAGACGGCGGCGAAATTCGGCGCGTACTGCCGCAAGATCGCCGACAACATTCTGCACAGCGCCCACGACGCCGAGGAATGCGAGAACGACACCTGGCTGGCCGCTTGGAACAGCATGCCCACCAACCGACCTGCGCGGCTGGCTCCATATCTGGGGCGCATCACACGGAATCTCGCGCTGGACCGCTTTGACCGGGCGGCGGCCCAGAAGCGCGGCAGCGGGCAGACCTGTGCCCCGCTCGACGAGCTGGCCGAATGTGTCGCCGCGCCGGGCAGCGTGGAGGACAGCTTTGACGCTGCCGAGACCGGGCGGCTCATCAGCGCGTTTCTGCGCACGCTGCCGGAGGAAACGCGCAGCATATTTTTGCGCCGGTACTGGTACTGCGACGCGACGGCGGACATTGCCGCGCGGTACGGCCTGACCGAGAGCAAGGTGCGGGTGACGCTGCACCGCACGCGCGGCAAGCTGGCCGCCTACTTACAGGAAAGGGGTGCTGCACTGTGACAGAACGCGAATTATTTGAGGCCATCGGCCATGTGGACGACGACCTGATCCTGGCTGTCGACGCCCCGGTGAAAAAACGCCGCCGGGTGGTGCATCTGCACTGGCAGCAGGTCGTGTCTGTGGCCGCGTGCGCCTGTATAGTTTTGGGCGGCGCAGCCGTGTGGCGGAGCGGCACGCTGCGCAAGAGCAGCATAGCCAGTGAAGCCGCCATGGCCGCCGACGTCCCGGAGGCTGCTGCCGAGACCGCCCCCGCGCCGGACATGCCGATGCTGGATGCCGCCGCGCCCCAGGCAGCGGACGCCGACGAGGGAGCTGCTGTCGAAAAGGACAGCGCCGCTTCCGGCATCGCTCTGGGCCTGGCGCAGTGCGTACAGATCGACGGCGTGCTGTATTTTGATACGGGCAGCGCAGTGGACTGCCCCCCGGACCGCGGGGCTGACGGGGTCATTGAGACAAGCGTTGACCGGGACGCCTTCCCGGAGACGGACGGGTGCTCGAACTTTGGTACCGGGTATTCCTACTGGGTGACCGGGGACGGCGTTGTCATCGTGGAGATGGACGGGGAATATTGCGAGTTTGAGGCGAATTGAGGGTTCTACTCGCCTTCCCCTTTGGGGGAAGGTGGCCCCGCAGGGCCGGATGAGGGGCGCGTGTACCGTGGCGCCCCGATAGCGGACGACAATGGCAAGGCAACCCCTCATCAGTCAGCGGTCGGGGCCGCTGACAGCTTCCCCCTCGGGGGAAGCCATGCTCATACAAAGTACAAATGACCCATGAGAGGCAGCCACCGTCTCCATGGGTCATTTTTTATCCCGCTCTTTGGCGGCGCTCAGGGCTTCGGGTTTGCGGGTCTCGGGGGTCAGCAGTTTGGCGCGGGTCACGGCGGCACCGCCGAACTTTTTCCTCAGGGCATCGGCGGCGCGGTCCAGCTTCTCCTGCTTGTCGATGCGGGCAGCATCGGTGAAAAGGTCCATCTGCTCAAAGTTGTCCTCGCCGGTCTTTTCGGCGCTGACACCCACCAGCCGCACGGGGCGCTGCGGCCACATCTGGCGCATCAGCTCGATTGCCACATGGTAGAGGCGGTCCGTGGAGTTCGTCGGATTGGGCAGCGTCGTCTGGTGGCTCGTGCGGCGGAAGGCGTTGTCCACCAGCTGTACCGTGACGACACGGGCCGTCTTGCCGTCGGCGCGCAGACGCCGCCCGACGGAATCGCAGAGTGCCAGCATCGTGGCGTCGGCGTCCTCGGGGCGGGCCAGGTCCCTGGGCATCGTTACGCTGTTGCCGTAGCTGTTGTCGTGGGTGCGCTGCTTGGTCACGGGGTCGGCCTCGCGGCCATTGGCGTAGTTCCACAGCGTATCGCCGCGGCTGCCGAACAGCTTGACCGCCGTATCCCGCTCAAGCCGGGCCAAATCCCCTATGGTGTAGATGCCGCAGCTGTTCAGGCGCTTGGCTGCGCTGGGGCCGACACCGAACAGGTCGCCCACCGGCAGCGGCCACATCTTAGTCTCGACCTCGTATTTATATAAGGTATGCACCCTGTCGGGCTTTTCAAAGTCGGAGGCCATCTTGGCCAGCAGGCGGTTGGGCGCAATGCCGACGTTGACCGTGAAGCCCAGCTCCCGGCGCACGCGGCGGCGGATCGTGTGCGCGGCGGTCAGCGGCGGGCCGAACAGTGCCTCGGTGCCGGTCATGTCGAGAAACGCCTCGTCGATGCTGTATTGTTCAACATCCGGGGTGTAATCGTTCAAAATTTGAATCAGTGCCTTGCTGTTTTTTACATAAAAATCAAAGTCCGGCGGCACGACGGTCAGCCCCGGGCACTTGACGCGGGCGGCAAAGAGGCTCTCCCCCGTCTGGATGCCGAATTTTTTCGCCGGGGTGCTTTTTGCCAGCACAACGCCGTGGCGCTTGGCCTCATCGCCGCCGACGACGGCGGGGATCGTGCGCAGATCGACAGTGCTGCCGCCTTGCAGCGCCTTGAGCGCCGACCAGGACAAAAACGCCGAGTTGACGTCCACATGGAAGTAGATTTTGGGCATGGGGACCTCCTTTCCGCCCTTGCCTTCCCCTTCGGGGGAAGGTGTCCCCGCAGGGCCGGATGAGGGCAAAGCCCGCCATAGATGCCCGGCCGGGGATTTCCGCCATGTAGGGGCCGGACATGTCCGGCCCGCGGCTTTTCCATGGACTACCGCCCGCCCTGCACCTCCGGGCCGGGCATGCCCGGCCCCTACAAAGCCGTTCAACGGCAAATGGGCAATCGCGGCAAGCCCCCGTTTTTTTAATTATACCACAAAAACCCGCACTTGCATATCATCCCCAAACGTGCTATAATCGTATGTATATTTATACAAATAAATCGTATATTTAAAAAGGAGCTTTACTATGGACCTCGTAGGGCATGATTTTTTGACGCTGTTGGACTTTACCCCCGCGGAAATCGGTTATCTGCTGGATCTGGCAGCCGAGCTGAAGGCCAAGAAAAGGGCGGGCATTCCGCACGACACGCTGCGCGGCAAGAATGTGGCGCTGATCTTTGAGAAAACCTCCACCCGCACCCGCTGCTCGTTCGAGGTCGCCGCGCACGACCTTGGCATGGGCACGACCTATCTGGACCCCACGGGCAGCCAGATCGGCAAGAAAGAGTCCATCGCGGACACCGCGCAGGTGCTGTCCGGCATGTTTGAGGGCATCGAGTACCGCGGCTACGGCCAGGCCATCGTTGAGGAGCTGGCCAAATACGCCAGCGTGCCCGTCTGGAACGGCCTGACGAACGAGTACCATCCCACCCAGATCCTGGCCGATTTTTTAACGCTGCGTGAGCATTTCGGCAAGCTGCAGGGGCTGAAATTCGCCTACATGGGCGACGCCCGCTACAACATGGGCAACAGCCTGATGATCGGCTGCGCCAAGATGGGCCTGCATTTTGTGGCCTGTGCCCCCAAAGCCTACTGGCCGGACCCCGCGCTGGTGGAAAAGTGCAAAGAGTTCGCCCGCGTCAGCGGCGGCAGCATCACGCTGAGCGAGGACACCGACGCCGTGGCCGGTGCGGATGTCGTCTACACCGACGTCTGGGTCAGCATGGGTGAGCCTGTCGAGGTCTGGGAGGAGCGCATCAACGCCCTGTCCCCCTATCAGGTCAACGCCGAGCTGATGGCGAAGGCCAAGGGCACCGCCGTGTTCATGCACTGCCTGCCCGCCTACCACGACCACAAGACCGCCGTCGGCAGGGAGATGGGCGAAAAGTTTGACCGCGACGCCATGGAAGTGACCGACGAGGTCTTTAACAGCCCGCAGTCCATCGTGTTCCAGGAGGCCGAGAACCGCATGCATACGATCAAGGCGGTCATGGCGGCAACGCTGGGGGCGTGAGTCCCAAGCCTTCCCCCAAGGGGGAAGCCAGACACAGAAAAAGGCACGTCCAACGCAGGACGTGCCTTTTCATTTATAAAGGAAATTACTCCTCAATATACCCATACTGCAGGTACCAGTAGCCGTAGGGGCTGTGCCAGGTGCCCTTCAGAGAGGGGCTCTGCAGCCAGAAGTCGTTGTAATACGCAACGGGGATGCAGGCGGCGTCGGCCATCAGCATGTCCTCGGCCTCGTGCAGCTTCTCAAAGTGGGTAGCCTTGTCGGCAACGCGGGACTCCTCGATGAGCTTGTCAAACGCGGGGTTGGCGTACTTGCCGTCGTTGTTGCCGTTGTTGGTGGTGAACAGCTCCAGCATGTTGGAGGGGTCGTTGTAGTCCATGGACCAGCCGTTGCGGCTGATGTCATAGTCACCGGCGCGGCGCATCGGCAGGAAGCTGGCCCACTCGACCTTGTTGATGTTGACGGTGATGCCCAGCTCGCCCCAGGCCTGCTGGACGTACTCAGCAACGGGGATGTGGTAGCCGGCGTCGTTGGCGCTGTACTCAACAACCGGGAAGCCCTCGCCGTCCGGGTAGCCGGCCTCGGTCATCAGCTGCTTGGCCTCCTCGAGGTTGGCCTCGTAGTCGTCGCCGATGTAGGGCTTGCCGCCGTTGGCATTGTCCTTGAAGTAGCCCTCGTTGTCCACGATGCCGGGGCCAACCAGCGCAGTGGCAGGGGTGTAGATGCCCTGCATGATGGTGTTGGCAACGTAGTCGCGGTCAATGGCCAGAGACAGAGCCTTGCGGACATTGGGGTCGGTGAACGGCTCCTTCTGGTCGTTCAGGGAGATGTAGTAGGTGCCCAGGATGGTGTCAACGTAGAAGTCGCCGCCGTCCTCAGCCTTGGTCAGGCTGGGGATCTCATCGGTGGGGACATCCTTGATGAGCTGTGCCTCACCGCTGTTGTAGGCGGCGTAAGCAGCGCTGGAGTCCTCGAGCAGAAGCAGGGTGATGGTGTCGGAAACGATCTTGGAGGAATCCCAGCCGCCTTTATAGTTCGGGTTCTTGGACAGAACAATACGCTCGGAAGGGACCCAATCGGTGATCATGTAGGGGCCGTTGCAGACGAAGGTGTCAGGCTGCGTGCACCAGGCATCGCCGTTGGCCTCAACAGTGGCCTGCTGCACGGGGCTCATAGCCGCGAAGGCGCAGAGCTTATCGAAGTAGGAGCAGGGATAGGCCAGCTGGATGGTCAGGGTCTTGCCGTCCTCGCTGGCGTGGACGTTCAGGGCATCCCAGTCGGGATCGGTGGTGGTGTTGCCGTCTGCATCGGGGTTGCCGATGGCATCCTTGTAGCCGTCGATCATGCCGACAACGGTCTCGCCGTAGGGGGCTGCGGTGTCGGGGCTGGCCAGACGCTTGAAGGAGTACTCAAAGTCCTTCGCAGTCAGGTCGGAGCCGTCGCTCCACTTCAGGCCGTCCTTCATGGTGAAGGTCCAGGTCAGGCCGTCCTCGGAGACCTCGGGCATCTCTGCCTGGCCGGGAACAACCTCGTTGTTCTCGTCGATGAGCAGCAGCGGCTCAAAGGTGGTGATGATGGTGTTGGCACCGTCGATAGAGCTGTTCAGCGCGGGATCCAGGGTCTCGGGGTTAGGTCCGTACTGGACAGTGAAACCGTTGGCGGAAGTGCCGGTAGCCTCGGTGGCTTCGCTGGTCGCAGCCTCAGTGGATGCAGCGCTGCTGGCATCGGTGGCAGCGGAGCTTGCAGAGCCGCCGCACGCAGCCAGAGAAGCAGCCATGCAGCCGGCCATAGCCACGGCAGCAATGTTCTTCATCTTCATGAATATACCCTCCAAATATAATGTACTTTATACCCAATCCCCCCGGGAGACAAGCCCCCAGCGGAATGAATATTTATACTTTACCACTCTGAATCCGCAATTTCAAGTGGTCTGTAACTTTTGTAACTGTTTTGATAGAAAGTCCTTTTGTATTTCTACCGCGTACAGTTCTATGTCCTGTGGATGGATGTTCGCCCCACGCGCACATATTGGGGTCAAGCACAAGGCGGCTGCGGTGAGCCGCCCTGTATAAGTATGAGTTTTTATGTCGGGTGGAGTCGAGGGGCGGACAAACAGCGTCCGCCACACCCGGCAGCGCCCCCTATATTACTTTACTTTGTCCAGATGGTGGCACGCTGCCCAGTGGCCGCTGCTCACTTCCTTGAACTCCGGCACCTCGGCGGCGCAGCGCTCGTCGGCGTAGGGGCAGCGGGTGCGGAAACGGCAGCCGCTCGGCGGATTCAGCGGGCTGGGCACATCGCCCTGCAGCACGATACGGTGGCTCTGGCGGGCCGTGACGGGGTCCGCGACGGGAATGGCCGAGATCAGGCTGCGGGTGTAGGGGTGGACGCTGTGGGCGATCAGCTCAAAGCTGTCGGCCAGCTCCACCATCTTGCCCAGATACATAACGCCGATGCGGTTGGAAATGTGCTTGACAACGCTCAGGTCGTGGGCGATGAACAGGTAGGTCAGCCCCATCTCCTGCTGCAGGTCCTCAAACATGTTGACGACCTGCGCCTGGATCGAAACGTCCAGCGCGGAGACCGGCTCGTCGCAGACGATGAACTCGGGGTCCACAGCCAGGGCGCGGGCAATGCCGACGCGCTGGCGCTGACCGCCGGAGAACTCGTGCGGGTAGCGGTTGGCGTGCTCACTGTTCAGGCCGACGCGCTCGAGCAGGGAGATGATCTTGTCATGGCGCTCCTTGGCGTTGGCGCACAGGTGGTGGATGTCGATGCCCTCGCCGACGATGTCGCCAATGGTCATGCGGGGATCCAGGCTCGCGTAGGGGTCCTGGAACACGATCTGCATACGGCGGCGGTAGGGCAGCATATCAACGGCGATCTTTTCCTTTTTGTCAAACAGGACCTTGCCGTCGTAGATGATGGTGCCGTCGGTAGGCTCATACAGGCGCAGCAGGGTGCGGCCCGTCGTGGTCTTGCCGCAGCCGGACTCACCGACCAGGCCCAGCGTCTCGCCCTTGCGGATGGCAAAGCTCACGTCGTCCACGGCCTGAACGTACTGCTTGTTCTTGCCCATGCCGCCGGCGGGGAAATACTGCTGCAGATGCTTTACTTCAACGAGATTCTCGCTCATCAGGCTTTGCCCCCCTTCTCAAATTCTTCCTTCTGGCGCAGCCAGCAATAGGTGTAGTGGGTGTCGCTCAATTCGGTTCTGGGCGGCATCTTGTTCAGGCAGACCTTCATGCAGCTCTTGCAGCGCGGCGCAAACGGGCAGCCTGCGGGCGGGTTCAGCAGGTCAACGGGCTGACCCTCGATGGGCACCAGACGCTCCTTCTCCTCGGCGTTCAGCTTCGGGATGGAGTTGATAAGGCCCTTCGTGTACTCATGCTGGGGGTTGTAGAAAATTTCGTCCGTCGTGCCGTACTCGACGATGTGGCCGGCGTACATGACGGCGATCTTCTCGCACATCTGGGCCACAACACCCAGATCGTGGGTGATCATGATGATGGACATGCCCAGCTTGTGGCGCAGGTCGTTCATCAGCTCCAGGATCTGTGCCTGGATCGTCACGTCCAGCGCGGTGGTCGGCTCGTCGGCGATCAGCAGCTTCGGCTCACAGGCCAGCGCAATGGCGATCATGACGCGCTGGCGCATACCGCCGGACAGCTCGTGCGGGTACTGCTTCAGGCGGCGGTCCGGCTCGTTGATGCCGACCAGCTCCAGCAGTTCCCTAGCGCGGGCCCAGGCTTCCTGCTTGGTCTTTTTGGTGTGCAGCAGGATGACCTCGACGATCTGGTTGCCGATGGTGTACACCGGGTTCAGGCTCGTCATGGGGTCCTGGAAGATGATGGAGACCTCGTTGCCGCGAATTTTGCGGAACTCCTTCTCGGTCATTTTGTCGATCTGGTGGCCGTTGAACCACACCGTGCCGCCGACCAGACGTCCGGGGTAGGCGGTCAGGCCCATGATGGAGTAGGCCGTGACAGACTTGCCGGAGCCGGACTCGCCGACGATGCCCAGCACGTCGCCCTGGTTCATGCTGAAGGACACGCCGTTCAGCGCCTTGACCTCGCCCGCGGGGGTGAAGAAGGACAGGCGTTCGTCCTTGATTTCAAGAATTTTTTCGCTCATGTTGCTCCTCCTTCCCTCTTTAGCTCTTGAGCTTCGGGTCAAACGCATCGCGCAGACCGTCGCCGAACAGGTTGAAAACCAGGATCATGATGCTGATCATCAGCGCGGGGGCGATCAGCAGCACCGGGTAGGTGTTCATGCCCTTGACGGCGTCAGTCGCCAGCGAGCCGAGGGACGGCATGGGGGCTGCAACGCCGAGGCCGAGGAAGCTCAGGTAGCTCTCGGTGAAGATGGAGGACGGGATCTGCAGGGTGGTGGTGACGATCAGGGTGCCCATGCAGTTCGTCAGCAGGTGCTTCTTGATGATGCGCCCGCCGGAGGCACCCAGCGCGCGGGCGGCGGTGACGTACTCGCTCTCCTTCAGCGTCAGGACCTGGGAGCGGACGATACGCGCCATGCCGACCCAGTACAGCAGGGCGAAGATGATGAAGATGGACACCATGTTGGGGCCGAGCTTCTGCATCCAGCCGAAGCCGGGCTTGGTGGCCAGGCCCTCCAGCGGTTCCTTGATGGCCATGGCCAGCAGGATGATGAGCAGGATGTCGGGGATGGTGTAGAGAATATCGGTAATACGCATCATGATGTTATCGATCCAGCCGCCCGCAAATGCAGAGATGGCGCCGTAGGTCGCGCCGATGAGCAGGACCAGCACAGAGGCCAGCAGGCCGACGGACAGGGAGACGCGGGTGCCCATCATGACACGCACGGCAAAGTCACGGCCCATACGGTCGGTGCCCAGAATGTGGGGGAATACGTTCTCGCCCTGGTCGATGAGCTTCTGCTCCGCGGCAGAATACTCAAACGGAGCCAGGTTGTTGCTGCCCTTGATCTGCTGCTCATAGCTGTAGGGCCAGAGGCTGGGCAGAACATAGGCCATGAAGGCGATCAGCAGGATGACGACCAAGCTGACCATGGCGATCTTGTTTTTGCGCAGACGGCGCATGCCGTCCTTCCAGAAGTTGACGCTCTCACGCATGACGACAAGGCTTTTCTTCTCGTCGTTGGACGCGGGGGCAAAGTCCTCAACGTTGAGTTGCAGGCTCAACGGATTCTTTTTCAGATTTTCCATGTGTCTGCTCCTCCTTACTTCAGCTTGATGCGCGGGTCGATGATCTTATACAGGATGTCAACAACGACGTTCGCAACGATGACGAGGGTCGCCAGCAGGATCGTAGTGCCCATGATCATCATGTAGTCACGGTTCGTGATGGCGGACACGAAGTCGCGGCCCAGACCCGGGATGGAGAAGATCTTCTCCACGACGAAGGAACCGGTCATCAGGCCTGCCAGCATGGGGCCGACATAAGTGATGACAGGCAGGATCGCGTTGCGCAGCGCGTGCTTGAAGAGGATCTTCACACTGGAAACACCCTTGGCGCGGGCGGTGCGCATGTAGTCCTGACCCATGACGTCCAGCAGGCTGGAGCGCATCAGGCGGGTGATGTAGGCGGTGGGATAAATCGCCAGCGCCGTCACGGGCATGATGTAGGCCGCCGGTTCATTCAGGCCGACGGTGGGCAGGAGCTTCAGGTTCATGCCGAAGGTGTACAAAAGCACGACGCTTGAGATAAAGCTCGGGATGGCGATGCCGCAGGTGGCAAACACGATGATCAGATTATCGGCCCACTTCCCTCGGTTATACGCGGACAGACAGCCCAGCGGAATGCCGACGCAGAGCGCGACGACCACAGCCAGACCGGCGGTGCGGGCCGAGACCGGCAGCTTGGAGAAGATGATCTGGTTGACGGTACGGCCGCGCTGTTTCAGGCTCAGGCCCATATCGCCATGGATCAGGCTGTTCATATAATTAAGGTACTGCACGCCGAGGGGCTTATCGAGGCCGTATTTTTCGGCCAGGGCCTGCTGGGCTGCTTTGCTGATGGACTTTTCCGCCACGAACGGGCCGCCGGGGACCAGGTTCATGATGAAAAAGGTAAGGGTCGCGACGATAAACACGCTGAAAATGCCCATTGCCACGCGCTTGACGATGTACTTCGCCATGGTTTTGTGCCACTCCGTTTCTTAATGGAATACAAATTGGGGTCGATTTCGGTTTATTCGTTTAACGCTCTGTACCGTGCGTACACGCTTGTGCGCAACAGGCGGACAGACTGGAGAATAAAAAAGCCGATGGCGGCTGCGGTTGCAAACGCCATCGTTCGTAATCCGAAATCTACACTATATTATAAAATGTTGCACAGTATTTGTCAATTAGATGTTCGTTTTCAGACAACGGCAAAGAGCTGAAAACCCGCCCCGCAGGCTGCGGATTTTCGTGAAAGATGCCCATTTACAGAATTTTTTGAGTTTTTTGAAAAAAACGCTTGACTTTCCGGGCGGCGGGCGCTATAATAAAACACGTTCTCCGGCGAGAACGCCAAGAGAATATGCGCCGGTAGCTCAGCTGGATAGAGTGTCTGACTACGAATCAGAAGGTCGGGGGTTCGAGTCCCTTCCGGCGCACCAAGAGCCTGTGACATAAAGAATGTCACAGGCTCTTGTCTTTGTTGTATCGCACAAAACCAGCGAAGTCGATGACCGATTTTCCAGGTTCGTTTTATAGAGATGTCCAACCATTTTAAGTCGGTTGGGCTTTTTTGTTGGGCGGCTTGGTGTGCGTTTTCCCGCCTCCGCCGCCCCGTTTTGCAGTTTTTCAGTGGAATTTTCAACTTTTTCCTGCTGTTTTCAGAATGTTTTCCATTTCCTCGCAGCCAATTTCCCATTGGCTGTGGGTTTTTTTCGTTTTTTGCAGTTGCCGACAAAATGGGAACTGCACGCACTTTCATTCCTTTCCCCATTATGCGAATGTGTGGCGGGTTCTCAAATCGGACATCTTCTATGCGAAGACTGCAAATTTCTGATACGCGTGCGGCGGTGCCATACAATACGCATAACCCGTAAGGCCTCGCTGCCCTGTGTACCGGCGGGCAAAAACGGTGCAGTGGACCATTTTTGTGAAAGGCACATACCGCGTTGTAACAAAATGTGATTATTCTTTCTCACTTCGGTGCAAAGAAACAAAATGATACAATAAATTGAAAAAGGGCGACCTTTTGTCATTGTGGAATACAAAGGAATACTCTATCATTGAATTGTTGGAATTGCACGAATTCGGGCTTTGTTGGTTGAGAATAACTGATGAAATGATAAGGAGGATAATGATGCACAAGTCTGTCCGTGTGAAAAATCCGGACGCAATTACGCTGCGGGACTGTTTCGGCGCAACGGCGCTGTCTACTGTAAATGGTCTCTGTACCGTGTTTATGTCCAGTATGTTTATGCAGTATATGACCGACTACGCCGGGCTGGGCGCTATGGGGGCGACCTTGGCTACATCGCTTCTTCTGTTTGCGCGGATCTTTGATGCCGTGGATGATCCCATTCAGGGCTTTTTGATGGATCGCGGGAAACGGACCAAAATCGGAAAGTACAAACCCTTTTTTCTCCTCAGCATACTGCTGACCGGCATTGGCTGTGTATGTCTCTACTCGTTCCCGTCCGAGTTGGCGTCCAAGCCCGTACTGGTTGTTGTGTGGGTTATCGTTTTCTACTTTTTGTTTGATGTGGGAACATCCTTTTATAAGGATAATCTTTTGTTCCGAACGATGACCAATGATCCCAACGAACGTTCCAAGCTGGTTATCGGGCCGCGGGTTTGGACCATGATCCTGGGCGTCGTTACGTCCGCCTTTACGGCTGTGCTGGTTGCGGTCAACGAACGTGTGGGCAACTATCACGACTCATTTGCCATCCTGATCACCGGTATTGTTGGTGCAGCGATGGTGTTCTCCCTTATTGGCTGGTTCCTTGTCAAGGAAAAGCACAGTGTGCAGGAAGAAGAGGCAGAGCCGGTAAAGTTTAAGGACTTCTTTCTTCTGTTCAAAGAGAACAAGCCGATGGTGGTCTACTATTTGAAAGGCATCTTTTCCGGTTTTATCTGGTCCCTTATTTTTGCCACGCCTGCGTATTACATAAAATGGGGATTCTGCACGGATCTGACCACCGGCGTCACAAACATGGAGCAGTATGGTGTCCTCAACGGCATTTCTTCCATGATGATGCTCATACCGCTGCTGGTTGGTGCAGTTATTGGTCGTCCGCTCTTGAAGCTCTTTAAGAACAACCCGATCAGAATGACTTGTTTCCTTCTGGTTGTGCAGTCTGTCGGCGGGTTGGTCCTGTTTATTACCCAGATGGCGGGTCTGCTCACGAATGTTCCTGCGCTGTTCTTCGTTACCCTGTTCATCATGGCAGTGGGGGTGGGAACTGACTTTGTCCCGCAATCCATGGTGGAAATGGAGATTATGGACTACAACATTTATAAAACCGGCAAGGATCGTTCCGCCTTGACAATGGTTGTCGGCGGTTTCATTGTCAAAGCTCAGGCAGCGCTTTCGGCTGCAATTATTGGTGCTGTGCTCATGTCAATCGGCTACAACGTGGATCCCGTCACCTCCGAATACATGGGGGAACTGTCGCAGATTCCGACCATGCTCAATTGGTTTATCGTTATCATGGGTCTTGTTCCTGCCATCCTCGGCGCATTGTCGGCTTTGATCCTGCGGACATACCCAATCAAGGACGATGAGCGCCGAAAAATCCGGGAATGCCTGGATCACCGTAATGCCGGGTAAGAGTCATTCCTCCGCAATATGGCGGCGGTATTCCAAGGGGGTGAGGCCGTACTCGCGCCGAAACACTTTGTAGAATTGCGTTCTGTTTTCATAGCCCATGGATGCCGCAATCTGGCAGACCGGCAGCTCTGTGGTTCTCAGAAGCCGCGCCGCCTCGGCCATCTGTACCTTTTGACAGTACGCTTTCAGAGTGTATCCGGTGTTTGTCTTGATGATGCGGGATATATGCTCGCAGGAGTAGTTAAGTGCCTCCGCCAGATTGGTTCGCTGGATAGCCCCGTGGTGAGTTTCAATCAGTTTCTTGACTTGTTCCGCCGTCAGCAGTTCTTGACTGTTCCTCAGCGAAATGTGTGCTGCTTTGTATATGTCAGGATTCTCCAAGGCGGCAAACAGCCGGAGCAGAGAGGAATAAACGTCAAACTGGTATCCGATCCGCTTGACCGTAAAGGCGCGAATCAATTCCTGAGTGAGCTGCGGGATCGTATCTTCGCCTAAAAGGGTAAAGTCCAGATAGTCCTTTTTATAGTCGGCACGTTCCGACAGATTGTCGCTGAAAAACTGATTGAGAATGCTTTTGTACTGAAACGGCGGCGGAAATGATTTGGGCCACTGTGTCAGCAGAGAGGCATCGATGCCGATGTAAACGATATCCGCATTCGACATATCTGTTTCTCGATGCATGGTGTTTCGATTGAGGAGACAAAGGTTCCCCTGCGTATAGGTGGTCTCGGCCCCCTCGATCATCACCCGGACGTTGCCCCGCTGCACATACATCAGCTCAAAAAAATTATGCTTGTGCATGTAGGTCTCATGAAAGAATTCGTGTTTGTTCGGGGTGTGAACGCAAAAGGACCATGCATCCATATAGTTGGAAAACAGATACTCCTGAGGTTTCTGGATGCTGGTTACAATGGACAACGGAGAAAAATAGTCCCGTTCGGCCGTATGGTTGCGAAGATAGTTCGGACCATGGCTGCCGGTCTGGTTCCGCATTTCATCAATGCTGTCAAAAAACAGGTGTTCCATGCGGGCATCCCCCCTTTTATGGCAGTATAGCATGGAATTGAGTATAGTATAACATAGAATTGAGTATTTTTGAAGGAGGAAGTATCTGTGAAACGGCAATGCTATAACCCCTATCTTCCCAGTTGGGAATACATCCCGGATGCTGAACCGAAGGTATTTGGTCAGCGGCTGTACATTTATGGGAGCCATGATCTCTTTGGTGCCAAGGAATACTGTGAGGGCGATTACGTATGCTGGTCGACCCCGGTAGAGGATCTTTCCGACTGGCGGTATGAAGGCGTAATCTTCAAAAAGCAAGATACTCCGTGGAATAAAGAGAACCTGTCCTACTATGCACCGGATGTGGTGCGCGGCACAGACGGACGGTACTACCTTTACTATTCGGTGGCCAATACATCGATCACATCGGTCGCTGTGTGTGACAAGCCTGCGGGAAAATATCAATATTTGGGCGATGTTCACTTCCCGGACGGGCGAGTCTACGGCTCAAAGCCGGAGGATTGGTTTATGTTTGACCCAGCCGTTCTGGTGGATGATGACGGGCGGGTGTTTCTCTATGTGGGCAGCGGGCAGAAATCCAATGGAGAATTCGGCCACGAGATCAAGGGTCTGTTTGTGATGGAACTCAGCTCTGATATGCTGACCATCATCAGCGAACCAACCATCATCATGCCGGCGGATTTTAATCCCAAGAAGCCGAACTATTGGGAAGGACCCTCTATCCGTCACATCGGTGAGTGGTATTATCTGGTCTATCCGGCCACGGACATCACCGGTCTCAATTACGCGATGAGCCTGTTCCCCGACAAGGGATTTATCCACAAGGGACCGATCCATTCCTCAAGTGATATCGGTCTGGAGGGCAGAAAGCTCATGAATGCGGCATATCCGATGGGAAACAGCCACGGCGGTATGGTATGCGTCCACGGGCAATGGTATATATTTGACCACCGAACGACCAATGGTGCCAAACGAAACCGGCAGGCGGTAGCTGAGCCCATTGAGATCCGTGCGGACGGGACCATCCGCATGGTGGAGTCCACGAGCTGCGGATTGAATGGCGGCCCTTTGAAGGGAACCGGGACCTATCCGGCCTACATTGCCTGCGTCCTGCACCATGCCGGAATGTTTGGTCTGCGCAACCCGATGGACGGACCCGAGATCACCCAGGATGGTCCGGACTACGAGCCACCGGAGCCCGCGGAACGGGAAGTGACCATAGAGACAGAGAGCGCGGCACCAAAGGCGTATATTTCCAAAATGAAGAATGGCAGTATTGCCGGTTTCCGATATTTTGATCTGAGTGAAAGCACCCACATTGCTGTAACGGTTCGCGGCGCAGGCGGCGTGCTGGAACTCTTATCTGGGGAAAAAGATCCTGTCATAGCATCCATTCCCCTTGCCGGGACAGCCGACTGGACAACCGCCGGAGCAAAATTCGACGCCAGACGTCTGGCGTTGGAGAGTGGGCGCCCCCTTGATTCCTGCCCGCTGTATTTCCGGTATAAGGGAAAGGGAACGCTTGACATCTTGAGTATTACGTTGGCATAAAGGAGGATAACAATGGACTGGACACCAATCTGGCATCAAGCTGCGGCCCCTGCCTTCGCGATGGGCTTTTTGGCAGGCAAGAAAAAAACAGTGGTGTATTCTGTGATATCCCATGTTTCGGGCGAGAAACTTCGGGTTCGCTTCTCCAACCACTATGGAAAGAAACCCTACACCATTGGGGGACTGACCGTGTGGGCACAGGGAGAGATGCATACCGTCACGCGGGACGGCAGCTGTGTTTTCACGGTTCCCGCGGGGGAATGCTGCTATTCGGATGAGGTGACGCTCCCGGTGACGATGGGGGAAGAGCTGGAAATCAGACTCTACTATGCATCCAAGGTCATGGACAGCAATATGATTGAGGAAAATGCGGTAAGCTACCCGGGAAATCATACGACGGACAGCGAACTGCCCCCACCCCGGCGGGAAAAGTATATGGAACAGTACGGCCTTTATGAGGCGATTCCCGGGATGGATCAGATCGAGGTGTTTACCGGTCAGCCTTCCAAAATCATCGTGGCGTTCGGGGACAGTATAACGGCTATGAACCGCTGGGTAAAACCGTTGCAAAGGCGTCTGTTCGATGCGTATGGCGGTGACTACGCACTGATGAACGCCGGAATCAGCGGGAATTGTCTGCTTTATGATGTCCCGGGCCTGATGGGAGCTTCCTACGGGGAAAAAGGGGTGTCCCGCTTTGAGCGTGATGTACTCCGTTTTTCAGAACTCTGCGGCGTGATTTTGGCGTTGGGGGTCAATGATGTAGCCTACTATACCCAAAAGACAGGGGCGGTCATCTCGCTGGAACAATATGCTTCGGCCGTAACCGATATTGTGGATCGGCTTCATAAGGCCGGTGTCCGGGTGATTGCCCAGACGCTTCCGCCCCGCACCGGCTTTGTGAAAAAAGGGTATACCCCGGAGATGGAGGCGCTGAGAGGCCGCATCAATGAATGGATCCGAGATAGCGCGCTGTTCGATTATATGGTTGATGCGGATGCACTGCTGCGCGATCCGAAGAATCCTTCGTTCACCGACGAGCGTTATCATCAGGGGGACCACCTGCACCCGAATCAGGCCGGAGGAATGCTGCTGGCGCAGGCGTATGATTTGCAAAAGCTGACAGGGGAGGCGTAGGCATGGGGAAAAAGTATTTCACGCTCAGCTTTGATGATGGACTGGAACAGGACAAACGGGTGATCCAGCTCATGAGGCAATACGGGCTCAAAGGAACCTTCAACCTCAATGCCGGCCTGCTTGGCACGCGCGGCGAGGTGAAAGGGCTTGGAACCTTCTCTTTTCAGGATTGCCCCGAAGGCGTAAAGCACAAGTGGCCATTTTCCTATGTGCAGCACAACCGAATCCCACAGGACGAGGTGTGCCAAGTCTATGAGGGAATGGAGATTGCCACCCATGGCTTCCGGCATGAACCGCTGGGGGCTGTCAGCGAGGATGAAATGCGTGCATCGGTGGATGCGGACAAGGCCGCGCTGGAAAAAATCTTCGGCACCACGGTCGTGGGGCACGCCTATGCGCAGGGTTCAACCTCGCCGGCTGCCCAGGCGTATCTGAAGGCGCAGGGGTATCAATATGCCAGAGTGGTCTTTCCCTCCGGCGGCTTTGCGTTCCCGGATGATCCGCTGAACTTTCGGCCTTCCTCCTCGCTTATTTTGAAAAATGCCGTGAAACTGGTGGAGCGCTTCAAATGTGAGGAACCCGGAGAAAAGGATCTGCTGTTGTTCCTGTGGGCACACAGTTATGAAATGGACTACGAAAAGGGAAACGCCAGCTGGTATGCTTTGGAGCGGCTTTTTGAATCGATCGCAGGCCGAAGCGATATCGTGTATTGCACAAACAGCGAAGCGTTCGCGCATATTTAAGGAGAGCAGGAAAGTGAAAAAGAAAGATTTTAACCGGGATTGGCTATTTGGCGCCGTGGGAAAGGAACCGTCTATGCAGCCGGTCACGCTTCCCCACGATGCCATGCTGTACGAGAAACGCTCGAAGGATGCGGCAACAGCGGGAGCGTGCGGATACTTTCCCGGCGGGGCCTATGTCTACGTCAAACGGTTTCTTGTGCCTGAAACGTGGCGGACACAGTCCGCTGTACTGGAATTTGAGGCAGTTTATCAAAACGCACAGGTGTTCGTGAACGATGCGCTTGTGGCTGAACAGCGGTACGGGTATACCAACTTCTTTGTGGTGCTGGACTCACAACTGAAGTATGGCGAAGAAAATGAAATCAAAGTGATTGCGGACAACTCGTCGGTACCCAATTCCCGTTGGTATTCCGGCAGCGGAATTTATCGCAGCGTAAACCTCTTCCTGGGGGATAAGAGTCATATCCGCCCGGATGGACTGCTCGTCTTCACTTCCGGAAACGATGCGGCCCATGTGAAAGTTTCTGTCACCGGCGGTGATACGGTCAGAGTCTCTGTTCTGGATGGTGAAAAGGTGGTAGCGCAGGCCGAAGCCGCGGTCAAGGAAGGCACTGCGTCGGCGGACATTCCCGTTTCCCAGCCGCGGCTTTGGGACGCGGAACATCCTGAACTGTACCGATGCAGAGCGGAACTGCTGAAAAATGGTGAGATGGTGGATGAGGCGGACGCATGGTTTGGATTCCGTACCCTTAGCTGGAGCACCAGAGGATTTTTTGTAAACGGCAAGAAAACGCTGTTCCGTGGCGCCTGCGTCCACCACGACAATGGTATTCTGGGCGCATGCTCTTTTGAGGATGCCGAGTTCCGCCGTGTCCGTCTGCTCAAGGAGGCTGGTTTCAACGCGATACGTTCCGCCCACAACCCTGCCTCCAAGGCGCTGTTGGATGCCTGTGACCGGCTGGGTATGTATGTCATGGATGAATTCTGCGACAACTGGCTGGTACATAAAAACCCCTACGACTATGCGGATCAGGATTTTCGCGCATGGTGGCAGCAGGATCTCACAGCTATGGTCATCAAAAACTACAACCATCCCAGTGTGGTCATGAACTCTATCGGAAATGAAATCTCCGAACTGGCTATACCCGAAGGACAGGAGTACTGTAAAAAATTGGCAGTCCTGGCACGAAAGCTGGACCCGGACAAAGCAGTGACGATGGGGGTCAACCTGATGCTGTGCAGCATGTCGGCCAAGGGTGGCGGCATATACGGCAACAAAAAGGATGGAGAAGAGAATAAAAACGGCAGTCAGACGATGGACAACGTTCCCACCAGCGCCTTCTTCAATATGCTGATGAATCTGGCCGGGGGTATGATTGAAAAAATGGCCGCCAAACCTGCCGCGGACGATGCCACAAAGGTGAGCTTCTCTTATCTGGATATTGGCGGTTACAACTACGCCGCGTCCCGATACGAGAAGGACGGTACGCTCCATCCCGACCGCGTCATTGTCGGGTCCGAGACCCTGCCCAAGAACCTGTATCATAACTGGCAACTGGTGAAAAAATTCCCGTATGTCATCGGCGACTTTATGTGGACGGGCTGGGATTATCTGGGAGAGGCGGGCCGTCCGTTACAAAAGCTTCAAAAATCCCGGTCAGGACGCGCCCATCATCTCCGCCGGCTGCGGCGTGATCGACATTTGCGGAAAGATGCGCCCCGAGGTACAGTGGAACCGGCTGATCTGGGGGCTGGACCATACCCCCGGCATCGGCGTAGAACCGTACACCCACGCAGGGGAAACCGGCTCCGAATCCATGTGGCGTGACACAGATGCAGTGGCAAGCTGGTCCTGGGCCGGCTGTGAAGGCAAAAAAACCAAGGTCACGGTCTACTCTGACGGCGAAACGGCGGAACTCATTGTCAACGGGCATTCCTATGGCAGAAAAAAGACGAAGGAATACAAGGCTGTCTTTAAACGCGTTGTCTATGAGCCCGGTACCATCACCGCAATCAGCTACGATGGCGAGGGAAAAGAACAGAGCCGGACTTCCATGAAGACAGCTGTAGGACCTGCCGAACTGCGTGTGGTGGCCGACCGGAGCACCTTGCAGGCAAAAACGCAGGATTTGGCCTACATCAGCATTGACCTGACGGGGGCGGATGGCATCACAAAATCTTCTGAGGATACTGCGGTCACGGTGGAGGTTGACGGTGCCGGGACGCTGCTGGCCCTTGGTTCTGCACGTCCTAACATGGGGGAAAACTTTTTCTCCGATACCCACACGACCTACTACGGCAAGGCATTGGCCGTGGTCCGCGGCGGCGATGCCCCCGGAAAGATTACGGTCACGGTGAAAGCAAAAGGCCTGCAGGCCAAAACGCTTGAATTGGAGGTAATCTGAGGAAAAGGCATAGGCCAAACGGCAGATCCCGATGTTTCACCAAAAAGACTGCAACAATTGTTGCGGTCTTTTTCTACGTGATTCACTTCATGGATTTTGTGTAGATTTACATTCTTCTGAAAGTGGGCACATCGGCTAGTTTCAACAGCATATCATCGGTGGCGTCTGTGTACTGCCCCTGTTGAATTTTCTTGTTTCGCAACTGATTTACAGCACTTCTTGCATGGCGGACTTCCTCACTGGTGAAAACTGGTTTATACCCATTGGGAGAATCCACTTTGAGTATCAGATAACCTGTTTCCTGCCAGCCTGCGTTCATGGCTCGCTGCCGGTAATAATGCCGCAGCGTGTGCAGATGATACTCTTTCGGAAAGCCATTCTTGGCATACAACTTGCGCAGATGTCGGGTGAATGTGTCAGGGTTGGGCACATGACCGTCCAAGTCGGTAAAAATAGGCTGGTTATTCTCCGGCTTGCCGCTGCGAATCGTCTGCCAATGCCGCGGGCTCATTAGAAATTCCCATACTTGCGCCGGAATTACGATAATGCGCTCCCTATGATTTTTTGTGTCACTTTCTACAATTCCCTGCCCGGCCACACAACTGCGGGAGTGGCGGATTGTGAACTCAAAAGGCCCGGTAATGTCCTTCCAGCGCAGGGCGCACAGCTCACCGCGCCGCAGCCCGGTGGCAATCGCCATTGTGTAATAGGCTTTGTACAGAATCGGTTCGTCCATAATGATTTTCAACAGTCGCTGCATTTCGTACTTCTGCGGAATATGCTGTTTCTCTTTCTCCGCAAATTTCTTGCGGACACGGTGCGCAGGGTTGAACGGAATAATGTCATTTTTCTTGGCGTCCTCCAGCACCGAGGAAACGGTTTCAAGATACTTTTGTACAGTACATTCCTTGATTTGGTTTCCGTTTCGGCCCGGACGCTTGCGCAACTCCTCGCACATTTCCTCCAACGTCAGCGGGCGGATTTTGGCAAGCGGAATGCCGCCGATGATTGGATAGACAATTTCCAGATTGCGGCGATACCCAGCCAGCGTAGTGGCTTTGAAATATGGTTTCTGCCGGTTCAGCCATGCCTCGGCGTAGCGGTCAAAGTGAGTCTGGTCACTTTCCTCAATGCCGTATTTGAATTTTTTCTCAATGCGCTCGGCCTCAGCCATAACATACTGCTGAATCTCACGCTTGGGAACTTCCGGCGGTACTGTTATCGTTTGTGCTTTCATCCGTTTTTGCCCGTTGACCTTATAGCCATTGCAGACGGTGATTTTGAATTTTCGTTCGGATTTTTTCTTGATGTAAGCCATTATACCTCCTT
>OIDZ01000131.1_pt1 | contig 21677 bp, 18 predicted proteins | sample 1581681 | NCBI WGS metagenome assembly OIDZ01 (sample SAMEA3882512, study PRJEB24775) | human gut metagenome | biome: human-associated habitat; feature: intestine environment; material: feces | place: Netherlands | collected 2009/2010
ATTTCCTACTGGGCAGCGCATATAAAGACATCCAATGCCAAACAGCTGAAATCCGCCCTCTCCAACGGAACTTATGGCGGATCCCGACAGACAACTTCTGATGCAGTATCCTCAAATGGAGGCATTATCGGAGTAAACGGCAGTGCTTTCGACTATGGTACAGGAAAACCATCCCCCCTTGGCATGTGCATCAAAAACGGGATTATCTATGGTGATTACATGACCAGTTATTCAGTCATGGCAGTAAAGAAAGACGGAACCATCTATACTCCGGCACAGGGACTTATGGGAAAAAATCTTCTTGCAGCCGGTGTAAAAGATACATATAATTTTGGTCCGGTTCTTATTAAAGATGGCGAAGCCCAGCTTCCATGGGCTGAAACAGAAAAATATTATCCACGTACAGCGGTAGGAATGGTAAAGCCCAACGATTATGTACTCCTTGTAACAGATACCGGCAGCTATAATGGTCTTAATCACTGGGATATGGTGAATATTTTCAAATCCTACGGCTGTACTTATGCTTACAACCTGGATGGAGGCGGTTCTGCAACCCTGTACTTTAATGGAAAAGTAATGAATAAACTTATCGGCAATACTCAGCGTCCATGCGCAGACTTCCTTTATTTCACCCGATAATCCTTTTCCAGATAAGAATCCCGTCTGCTTGCACATGCTGCCAAAGCCCAGCACACAAGAATCAGCAGCCCGATCCCCATAGCCAGCACAGCAAGCAGGATTACGATAATTGCGTGGATAAACATAGACATGGATGACCTCCTTTCACAGTCATTCGGTTATGAACTGAGCAGCGAAGCAGATGATTTTATCCGCCTGACTTGTCTCATTCACTGACTTGGATAAAAATGGATGTTGTATAAGGAGTAATAAAAAGATATCAGGATGACCTGACAAGAACAATTAAGACAGTTAAAAGATTTGTTAACTGATTTAAATATACGCTGTCACACTCAAAAAAGCAAGCCGAAACTTTCGAGGGATTTCGACTTGCTTTTTGGCTAATTATTTACGAGGCTTGTTATAAGTATCAGAGAAAGATGTTACGGCAATCCAGAATGAATTTGGGTTACGTTACTGAGAACAGAGGGAACAGTAACGATTGTTTTGGTAAAATATTAACAATTCCATAAAAACACTTGACAACCCTACTTTACCATACTAAAATGTAAAAAGCAAAAAAACTGTTGCCGCAGGAAAAACAAATGATTGTCCTATACGGAAAAAGGGACATCCTTCCATGGCAGAACAAGGAGGAATATTATGAAAAAATACAGCGACATGAGCAAAGAAGAACTGCTTACACTCAAAGCACAGCTGGATAAAGAATACGCAGATATCAAAGCAAAGGGCTTAGCTCTCGATATGTCACGTGGAAAACCGTCAGCAGACCAGCTCGATCTCTCAATGGGATTAATGAACGTATTAAGCAGTGATTCAGACCTCAAGTGCGAAACAGGAGTAGACTGCCGTAACTACGGTGTTATCGACGGAATCCCGGAAGCTAAACGCCTCCTTGGAGAAATGTCCGAGGTAGATCCGGACCACATCATCATCTACGGAAACTCAAGCTTAAACGTTATGTTTGACAGCATTGCACGTTCTATGACACAGGGTGTAATGGGAAATACCCCATGGTGCAAACTTGATAAGGTAAAATTCCTCTGTCCTGTACCGGGATATGACCGCCATTTCAAGATCACAGAATTCTTCGGAATCGAAATGATCAACGTGCCAATGACACCACAGGGACCGGACATGGATATGGTAGAGAAGCTTGTCAGTGAAGACGCATCCATCAAAGGAATCTGGTGTGTGCCGAAATACTCCAACCCACAGGGATATACTTATTCAGCAGAAACAGTAGAGCGCTTTGCGCATCTGAAACCGGCAGCACCTGATTTCCGTATCTACTGGGATAACGCATACAGCATTCATCATCTCTATGATGACAATCAGGACTTCCTTGTAGAAATCCTTGAAGCATGTGCAAAAGCAGGAAATCCTGATCTTGTATATAAATTTACATCAACATCAAAAGTCAGCTTCCCGGGTTCCGGTATTGCAGCAGTTGCAGCTTCCAAAGCAAACCTGGAAGATTTCCGCAGCTACATGCAGATCCAGACAATCGGACATGACAAATTAAACCAGTTACGTCATGTAAAATTCTTCAAAAATATCGACGGTCTTCGTGAACACATGAGAAAACATGCGGCAATTCTCCGTCCGAAATTTGAAATGGTCCTTAACACACTGGACAGAGAACTTGGCGGTCTTGGAATCGGCGAGTGGACAAAACCACATGGTGGATACTTCATTTCCTTTGATTCAATGGAAGGATGTGCAAAAGCTATTGTTGCCAAGGCAAAAGAAGCAGGTGTTGTACTTACAGGAGCAGGCGCAACTTATCCATATGGAAAAGATCCGAAAGACTCCAATATCCGTATTGCACCAAGCTTCCCGACTCCTGAGGATCTTGGAAAAGCAGCAGAAGTGTTCGTACTCTGTGTTAAACTTACAAGTGTAGAGAAACTACTGGCTACTGTTCGCTGATAATATCCCGCGAGGTGTTTTTTGAGACATACCGCGCGAATTTATGCAATTAGCATAAATTCTGTGCATCGCGAAGCGTGTTACTGTGAACGGAGTGAACAGTAACACTACTGGAAAACGCATAAAAGAGAATAATCGTATTTACTTTCTGGATAAATAATGTGATAATAAAACTGCCCGGCATAATTTCTTGCCGGGCGGTTGCTGTTTATAAAAAAGAAAGGAGAGGATGTCGTGAGCAGCAGAAAGAAAATCATGATCACCCTGATCATAATCTTGCTCCTGCTGACTGCCGGAGTATATGGATATGGTGTATACTATTTCACAGAGCATTTCTTACCGGGATCAATGGTAAACGGATTCAACTGTTCCTATATGACAGTATCCCAGTCAGAAGAATTGCTTACGCAGAAGGTGGGAGCATATGTTCTTACTATTGACACCAGAAATAACGGACAGGAAAGTATCACAGCAAAACAGGCGGGATTTTCCTATGACTCAGATGGAAGTGTTGATAAACTGATCAGAAATCAGGATCGTTTTACATGGTTTCTTGCTTTTAATCAGCACAGGAATTATGAAGTGTCCTCCTCCATTAAATATGATGAGCAGAAGACAGAGGCTGCCATTTCCGAACTGAAATGTATGCAACAGGAGAATATGACAGAGCCTTCGGATGCTCATATAGAAGAGAAAGACGATAAGTTTGTAATTGTTCCTGAGCAGGAGGGAACTGCACTGAAACCAGAAAAAACAAGTCAGGATATTATAGATGCTCTTGTCACAGGACGAACGCCGGTTGATCTGGAAGCAGATGGATGCTACAAAGAACCGAAAGTTTATCAGAGTGATGAAACTCTGACGAAGAATTGTGAACTGATAAACAAACTTACGGATGTAGTGATAACCTATGATTTTGACGATTGCACAGAGACAGTAGACAGAGATATGATCAAAAACTGGCTCACAACAGATGAAAACGGTCTTTATACACTTGACAAAAAACAGATAGAAGCATATATCAGTGAACTGGCGGCTAAATATGATACGGTTGGAACAGAGAGAACATTTAATACATATGATGGTCGTGAGATTACTGTCAGCGGAGGGAATTATGGCTGGCAGATCGATCAGAAAGCGGAGCTGAAAGAACTTACAGAACTGATAAAAAACGGAGAAACCCAGGTCAGAGAACCTGTTTATTCCCATGAAGGTCTGGTCAGGAAAACAAATGATATCGGATATACGTATATAGAGATTGACCTGACGGCCCAGAGAATGGTATTCTATAAAGATGGAACGCCGACTGCGGATGCGCAGATCGTATCCGGAAATCCATTCGTGCCCAACTGTGCAACTCCTGTGGGATGTTATACAACAGGTGAAATGAAGAGCGGATGTACAGTGAACGGAGAGGACTATCCTTCTGCTGTAAATTACTGGATCCCATTCGATGGAAATCTGGGGATCAGTGATGCTCCATGGAGAATGGATTTCGGAGGGCAGCTTTATGAATTTGAAGGCACACATGGAAGCATCTGTGCACCATCCGATCAGGTGCAGATCATTTTCAGCAATGTTGAGAAGAACACACCGATTGTTATTTATGAATAAAGGAGAAAAATGATGAAGATTGTAGTATTAGCGGGGGGAACAAGTACAGAACGTACTGTCTCCATTACATCAGGAACAGGAATATGTAAGGCATTACGACAGAAAGGACATCAGGCGATTCTTGTGGATATTTTTTGCGGCATTGAGAATGTGGACCGGGAGAATCCGTTTCCGTCAGAGTATGATGTGGACGCAGCATCAGAATATATGTCAGCATTTAACGACAGGATTGAACAGATGAAAAAAGAGAGAAGAAGCTTCTTCGGACCAAACGTGCTGAAACTCTGCGAGGCGGCTGACATTGTTTTCCTGGGACTTCATGGTGCGAACGGAGAAGATGGAAAAGTACAGGCAACATTTGACCTGATGGGAATCAAATATACAGGAACCGGATATTTAAGCAGTGCCCTGGCAATGGATAAGGGAATCACCAAGCAGATGTTCCTGATGAATAATGTACCAACACCGCGGGGAGTGTCTATGGTAAAAGAAGAAATGACCACAGATCTGAAAGCACTTGGAATGGAATTTCCTGTAGTTGTAAAAACCTGCTGTGGCGGTTCCAGTGTAGGTGTTTATATTGTGAATGATCAGGCCGAATATGAGCAGGCTCTCAAAGACGCTTATTCTTATGAAAATGAAGTCGTGGTCGAAGAATATATAAAAGGACGTGAATTTTCAGTAGCGGTTGTGGACGGAAAAGCTTATCCGATCATCGAAATTGCTCCGCTTCAGGGATTCTATGATTATAAGAATAAATATCAGGCCGGCTCTACGATTGAGACCTGTCCTGCCGAAATTTCACCGGAACTCACAGAGAAAATGCAGCATTATGCGGAAGCAGGAGCCAAAGCTCTGTTTATGGAAGGATACTGCCGTCTTGATTTCATGATGAAGGAGAATGGAGATATGTATTGTCTGGAAGCAAATACTCTTCCCGGAATGACACCAACCAGTCTGATTCCGCAGGAGGCAAAAGTTCTGGGAATCGACTATCCGACTTTATGTGAGAAACTGATTGAAGTTTCCATGAAAAAATATCCGGCGCAGGATTTCACACTATAGAGCGTGTCTGCAGTAATTTATAGAATTGTTATAGATGCATTATTAAGAGAATTGCTATAACAGGAAAGAAGATATAAAAAATATTATGAAAAACTTAACTCTTGAAAATATCGCCCGCGTATGCGGCGGTACTTATTATGGTCCGGCTGATAAATTACAGGAAGAAGTAATGTCTGTTATCACAGACAGCAGAAAAGCAGAAGAAGGATGTCTGTTTGTACCTATTGTGGGGGAACGTGTAGATGCCCATAAATTTATCCCACAGGTAATGAAAGCAGGGGCACTGGCAACCTTGTCGGAACGGGTGCTTGATAACGCTGATTTTCCTTATATCGCAGTAGAATCTTCTCTTCAGGCAGTGAAAGATATTGCAGAGTTTTATTTAAAGCAGCTTCAGATCCCGGTTGTGGGAATTACAGGAAGTGTTGGTAAGACAAGTACAAAAGAAGTGATCGCATCTGTTCTGAACCAGAAATACCATACTCTGAAAACACAGGGCAACTTTAACAATGAACTTGGTCTGCCTCTCACAGTTTTCCGTCTGCGTGATGGAGATGAAATTGCAGTTCTGGAAATGGGAATCAGTGATTTCGGTGAGATGACCAGACTTGCGCAGATTGCAAGACCGGACACCTGCGTGATCACGAATATCGGTACCTGCCATCTGGAGAATCTGGGAGACAGAAATGGTGTTCTGAAAGCAAAGACAGAGATTTTTAAATTCCTCAGACCAGAGGGACATATTGTATTAAATGGCGATGATGACAAGCTTATCACAGTAAAAGAATATGAAAAGATAAAACCTGTATTTTTCGGAATGAGTAATGAATGTCAGGTTTACGGTGATAAGATTGTAAGCAGAGGTTTAAAGGGAATGACCTGCACCATTCATCTGGGGGATACTGCATTTACAGTTGATATCCCGATGCCGGGGCGCCATATGGTATATAATGCGCTGGCAGCAGCTGCAGTTGGAAATATTTACGGACTTACAACTGAGCAGATCAAAGCCGGAATCGAGAGCCTGGAGCCGATCAGCGGTCGTTTCAGAATGATCGAAACAGATAAATTTCTGATCGTAGATGACTGCTATAATGCAAATCCCATGTCCATGAAAGCCTCTCTGGATGTTCTGCAGGATGGTGCAGGACGCAGAATAGCAGTCCTTGGCGATATGGGTGAACTTGGAGAGAATGAAGTTCAGCTTCATGAGGAGGTAGGAGAGCATGCCGGAAAATGTGATATCGATGTTCTTATCTGTACAGGTAAATTGTGCAGAAATATGGCAGAGAGAGCACAGCGGACAAATCCGGACCTGAAAGTAATCTATGAGCCGGACAGAGAAAGTCTGCTGGAGCATCTGGAAGGTTATGTACAGGATGGTGACACTATTCTTGTGAAAGCTTCCCATTTTATGAAGTTTGAAGAGGTAGTTACGAAACTGGAAAATATGTAAACACTTCGAGACATTTTTGTCTTTTTATGAGAGAATTTGATGAGCGATTTTAGTTCCATGATACCGGAAACTGCAGTATAATAATCCTGTCAGTTTATGAGCAGGCAGCGAAGCAGATAGTCTTATCTGTTCAAGTGAGGAGGATGTTATGCTGGAGAAAGTTATGGAACTGCATTTCCTGCTGTATGCCATGATGTTAATGGGCGGACTGGGAGCACTGGGGATGCTGACCACACATCTTACCTACCGAAGAATGATCAGAAAAAATACAGAGGTTAAATCAAATCTCAAAGAGAAATGGACAAATCTTTGGAAAACAAGAGACAGGCTGTTGAACCGTATGAACCGGTTTGTCTGGTATCCGTCACTTTTCTGTATCGCCTTTCTTGGACTGGCTTTTTTTCTGTATTCCAAAGATGCACGATGGGACGGAATGCCGCTGGCATATCTTTATGTGGCTGCGATCATTCCGACAGCATTGCTTTTGCTGAGACAGGCGCTGGATTTTACATACAGAGAAGAACTTCTGATGAATTCTTTTTCTGATTATGTGGAACATGCCCGCACATGGGTAGAAGAAGTGCCGGTGCCGGAGAAGGCTGACGAAGCTGTAAAAGAGGAAATCGTTGAACATATTGCGGACAGTATCCGCCAGACTGCAGCAGCAGGAAGCCATTTCAGCGGAATGCTTACACCCGAGGAAGATGAGATTATGAGAGAAATCATAAGAGAATTTATGAAATAAAGACATGAAAATTCACTGCAAATGAGATACACAGGATCAGAAACAATATGGCAATGTAAAGTTTCTGATCCTGTACACATTTTAAGACAGAATAATTTATTATTCGTCATCCTCTTCAATTACCTGGATCTCCAGATAATCAAAATCAATCTGCTCTATAAAATTATCCTGATAAAATCTGGCTTTTCCATGTTTCTTAAAATGTCTGACTGTAGATTCCAGCCAGATTGGGTTTCCCAGATCCATTTCATAACAGATACTTTCCAGACCACGAAAAATCTTGTGGGTCCGCGTATCTTCGGAGTCATCGCAGATTACAGTATCTTTCAGTAAATGATTATCTTTCCATATTTTTCCCCATAAACGGAACATATCGGTAATACCTCCCTGTCAGAACTGCCACAGGCGGCAGAAATCTCATTTTCTAAGTGATTCCCAGTATAGCGGATTTTGGTAGGAAAGTAAAGAAAGTAAAAAAAATGCTACTGCTTGTAGTAACTAAAATACTTATAGTCTTAGGCTTGATTATTCCGGTGGAATATTCTATAATAAAACCTAAATTTCCATAAATTAGCGTGTCAAAGTGCCGGTTCAGGAGAAAATCAGTTTTCATCTGGAAATTTGAAGACTGGTGTGGATAAGGTGAGTTCCATAACTGCATTTGTGATATGCAAAAAAACAGAATGGAGGAGACATTATGAAATTATACGATACCGGTGTGTATTTGCTGAATGGTCAGAAGATTGTTCCGGAGAATCAGGCAGATTTTCCTGTTTCCAAAGAGGAAGCTGCAAAGAGTACAATTGCCTATTCAATTCTGAAAGCACACAATACTTCCGGAAATATGGAGAAACTTCAGATTAAATTTGATAAACTGACTTCTCATGATATCACTTTTGTCGGAATTATCCAGACTGCACGTGCTTCAGGCCTTGAGAAATTTCCGGTGCCATATGTACTGACAAACTGCCATAATTCACTCTGTGCCGTAGGCGGAACTATTAATGAAGATGATCATATGTTTGGACTTACCTGTGCCAAGAAATATGGCGGCGTATATGTACCGCCCCATCAGGCGGTTATCCATCAGTTTGCAAGAGAAATGCTTGCAGCAGGCGGTAAAATGATCCTCGGTTCAGACAGCCATACACGATATGGCGCACTGGGAACCATGGCAATGGGTGAGGGCGGACCGGAGCTTGTAAAGCAGCTTCTTTCCCAGACTTATGATATCAATATGCCAGGCGTCGTTGCCATTTATCTTACCGGTTCTCCTCGTCCGGGCGTAGGTCCTCAGGACGTTGCGCTTGCGATTATCGGCAAGGTTTTTGCAAACGGATATGTGAAGAATAAAGTTATGGAATTTGTAGGACCTGGTGTTGCAAATTTAAGTGCTGATTTCCGAATTGGCGTAGATGTAATGACAACAGAGACCACCTGTCTTTCCTCTATCTGGCAGACGGATGAGAAGATTCAGGAATTCTATGAGATCCATGGCAGAAGTGAAGATTACAAAGAACTGAAACCAGGTGAAACAGCATACTATGATGGCTGTGTAGAGATTGATCTGAGTGAGATCAGACCAATGATCGCTATGCCATTCCATCCAAGCAATACATATACAATTGATGAACTGAAAGCAAATCTGGATGATATTCTGGCAGATGTTGAGAAAAAAGCACAGATCAGCCTTGATGGAAAAGTTCCATATACATTAAGAGACAAAGTAATTGATGGTAAACTTTATGTAGAACAGGGAATCATCGCAGGATGTGCAGGTGGTGGATTTGAAAATATCTGTGCAGCAGCTGATATCCTTAAAGGCAAGAGCATTGGTGCAGATGCCTTCACATTGAGTGTATATCCGGCAAGTACTCCGATTTATATGGAACTGGCTAAGAATGGCGTTCTGGCAGGACTTCTTGAAACGGGAGCTGTTGTGAAGACTGCTTTTTGCGGACCTTGCTTTGGTGCAGGGGATACTCCTGCAAATAATGCATTCAGTATCCGTCATACGACCAGAAACTTCCCGAACCGCGAAGGTTCCAAAATCCAGAATGGCCAGATTTCTTCTGTTGCACTCATGGACGCACGTTCTATTGCGGCAACTGCAGCAAACAAAGGTTTCCTGACTTCAGCAGAGGATTATACGGGTGGTTATACAGGACAGAAATATTTCTTTGATAAGACAATTTATGACAATCGTGTATTTGACAGCAAGGGTATAGCTGATCCGGGTGTAGAGATCCAGTTTGGTCCGAATATTAAGGACTGGCCGGAGATGGCTGCACTTCCGGAGAATCTGATCGTGAAGGTTGTTTCTGAGATCCATGATCCGGTTACTACAACAGATGAACTGATCCCGTCCGGTGAGACATCTTCTTATCGTTCCAATCCACTTGGACTGGCTGAGTTTACACTTTCCAGAAAAGATCCTGCTTATGTAGGACGTGCGAAAGAAGTTCAGAAAGCTCAGAAGGCTATTCAGGAAGGAAAATGTCCGGTTGAGGCATTACCGGAGATGAAACCTGTAATGGATGTGATCAAAAAGGATTATCCGAATGTAAGCAAGGAAAATCTTGGTGTGGGAAGTACGATCTTTGCAGTGAAACCAGGTGATGGTTCTGCGCGTGAGCAGGCTGCTTCCTGTCAGAAAGTGCTTGGCGGATGGGCAAATATCGCCAATGAGTATGCGACAAAGAGGTACCGTTCCAATCTGATCAACTGGGGTATGCTTCCATTCCTGATTAAAGAAGGGGAGCTTCCGTTTGCAAACGGAGATTATCTGTTCTTCCCACAGATTCGTAAGGCAGTGGAAGAAAAGGATGATGTGATCCGGGGATATGTTGTCGGTGCTGAGGGACTGAAGGAGTTTGAAGTGGCTCTTGGGGAGCTTACGGATGATGAGCGTGAGATTATCCTTAAGGGATGCCTGATTAATTATAATCGAAAATAGGAAGTGATGAAGATGCAGCTATCCTCTCTTTAGGTTGGGAGTAGCTGCATCTTTATTATTTATGAAATTATGAGAATTGCGGGAACTGCTTTGCAGCGGAGCGATTCGTGGATATAATAGAGCCCCGGGCAGCAACATACTGTATCGAAGAAAGTGAAATAGTCTGAAAATTATAAAATAAATAAAAATATTATAAAATTAGTGCAAATAAGACAAAGATAAATAGAAAATATTGAAATAAAATGCAAAAATGTATTGACAAATAATAACAAGAGTGTTATTATAACACCATCAAAAGAAACAAGGAAACGAATTAAACAATCAAAGAAATTCATTCAATTCATAGCATATATAAATGTTCCAATGAAAAGGATGAAAATAAAAGAAAGGTTCGGGTGATTCCATTGGGAAAGAATTTATAACTTCATCAATATAAGAGTGACGGGTATCGCATTTCCTGCAAGAAAGACCTGATACGGAGATTATAAAAAAGTATTTTCCTTATATAATATAAGAGCATACGCACAGTCTGATTAATAAGGAAGGAATGTATCAAAGGTATTATAGAAGCGATAACTTATATTGAATATCTGTTGCAGACCTGATACAGGGATTTTGGTAAATGTGTAAAGAAATATTTACCGGAAGAGCATAACCCTTATCTCAGTAGTTAGCCTGAAAGCAGAGGTTCAGGTAACAGATAAACTGAAGGTAAGAACGATGTTTTGAGAGGCATATAGAAGTTTAAGTATATGGTTTGAAATCCTGCATCAGAAGAATATCCGGTATATAAAATTACAGGATATTGAGAGAAATATTAAGGTACTTTTTCAGTGATACTTTACATAATTCAGAACATCTGCCATTAATGTTCGATAAATATGAAAAGCACATAAGGAAATTAAACAGTTGTGAATTTAAGAAGTTAGGTTTATGATTGCTTAGCACGAAAAATAATGAAAAAGTGTATCCGATATTTCATAAATGAAGAACAAATTATAATACGTGAAATTATAATTTAAAATCTATAAAACTTTCTAAGTAAGTTCCGATGAACTGAATAACTGATATCATAAAAGCATAAAAGCAGGAATGAATCAGATTATAAACAGTACATATGGATTATGAGCAGGAAACAGAATAGGAATTTTAAATAAACATAGAAAAATTTAATAGTGAACTTATAAAGTAGTTTGTAAATAACATATTATTTTATTATAGAAAGAATACTAAGAGGAAAATAAATTGAATAACGAAGAACATTGAAGCGGTCATCATTTTTGAAATCAGGAAAAGTAAAAAGTGATGACCGTTTTCAAATTGTATTCATATATATTCGTTTATTGCGTGAAATGGAATTTTAGGATATACTCTCCATGAAAAGGAGAGTTTTTTATGTGGATAAAAGATATCAGAGATTATATTTTATATGAAGATAAAGATATTCTGGTCTGTCACAAACCGGCAGGGCTTGCAGTTCAGAATGCGCGGGTTGGCAGTATGGATATGGAGAGCCTCTTGAAGAATTATATTGCTCAGAAGGTGCCGGGTAAGATGCCGTATCTGGGTATTATCCATCGCCTGGATCAGCCGGTGGAGGGGGTTCTTGTGTTTGCCCTGAATCCGAAGGCAGCAGCAGATCTCAGCAGACAGATGACAGCGGGAAAAATAAAGAAGACTTATCTTGCAGTTACAGAAGGAACAGTGAAAGTGAAGAGTGCAAAACTGGTGGACTGGCTGAAGAAGGATGGCAGGACCAACAGCTCTGCAGTGGTTGAGGGAGGGACTTCCGGAGCAAAAAAGGCGATATTGTCTTATGAAGTTCTGGAAACCTGGAAAAATAAGGAAGATGCACAGGATTGTGGCGAAAGAAATCTGATTCGGATTGATCTGGATACAGGCAGGCATCATCAGATTCGTGTGCAGATGGCGCATGCCGGAATGCCTTTGGTTGGTGACAGAAAGTATAATCCCGGTCAGAATAGTCAGGAACCGCTGGCTCTCTGTTCTGCAAAACTGGGATTTCAGCATCCGGTGACAAAGAAACAGTTGGAGTTTCAGGTGCAGCCTGCAGGTATGGCATTCAAAAGACATTGATATAGCGTAATTTTTGATGTATAAAAGTGAAAAATGTGTAAAATCTCTGGACGAATTTCGTAAAGTGTGTATAATGTAGAAAGTAATATGCAGTTATAAGGTTTATAGCAATTCTCGTAAATAATGCATTTAAGAGGATCGCTACAGGTAATTGTTCGATGTTAATTATTCTGTGAGAGTACTGAGCAGATATCGATTTTTTAGTTGACAGAAATTATACATTATTTTATGAAATTTCTGTAATGTGCAGTATAGTACTGAAAGGAAGAGGAAATTAAAATGAAAAGAGCGGCGGCAGCAGCGATAAGTTTAATGACAGGACTGGCAATGCTGACAGGATGCAGCAGAGCGGAGGTGGAAGAGACAATCCAGCCGTTGGTGGCAGACGCTATCGAAGAATCCGATTCAGAGGCAGAAGCAGTGAAGGAAGAGGATGAGAGTCCGCTGATTCCGGAGATTGATACAGATATAAAAATCCATGCCGGTTCAAGGATCGCAGTGGTAAGCAAATGTGTCAAGGGCGAATACTGGAAGATGGTTAAGAAAGGCATGGAAGATGCGGTAAAGGAAATTAATAAAGCATATGGTTATAAAAAAGATGACCAGATTACCATGACTTTTGAAGGCCCTGATAATGAAGAGGACGTAGAAACTCAGATTAATACAATAGATGCTGTTATTGCAGAGAATCCGGATGTTCTTTGTATTTCGGCAAGTGACATGGATTCCTGTGAGGCACAGCTTGAAGCTGCAAAGGAAAATGGAATTCCGGTTATAGCATTTGATTCTAATGTAGCCGAGAAGAAACTGGTGAAGGCATATCGGGGAACCGATAATGTGCAGGTAGGAAAGATGGCTGCTTATCAGCTTGGCAGTGCACTCGGAAAGATGGGAAAGGTTGCGGTTTTTTCCGCACAGCAGAAGACAAAGAGTGTTCAGGATCGTGTAGAAGGATTCATGAATAATATCGGGAAGTACGGAGACATTGAAGTTGTGGAAACTATTTATTCTGATCAGGTAGATGATATGGAGGCTTCCATGAAGGAAGTTCTGGAAAAATATCCCACACTGGATGGTGTATTCTGCACCAATGCAGATATTACAGAGATGTATCTGAATCTGGAGAAGAGTGATGAGCATGATGCACCGGCTCTGGTAGGGGTTGATGCAACTACTAAGCAGCAGGAAGCAATCCGTAATGGAGAAGAGATTGGCTGTGTTTCCCAGCAGCCTTATGCTATGGGATACCAGACGATCTGGGCAGCAGTTGAAACAACGGCACCGAAGAAATCTGTTGTGATCGAGAAAAATGTACTGAGCAATCCGGCATGGATCGATGCAGACTGTCTGGATGATCCGGACTACAGTGGATATTTATATACAGAATAAGAATTAAAGATAAACGCTCCGGGAGGATGTACAGGGTCTCAAATGCATTAATTAAGAGGATTTTCTATAAGAGGAATGTGTCTGCTGGGACAGACCGGTAATACAGAACTTATATATAAAGCAGAATTATATACGAAAGAAGAAGCATGAAAACAGTGATGAGTTGTTTTCGTGCTTTTTTTGTGTTATAGAATATTACTCCGTAATGTTCTATGACACAAAAAAGCTATCCGGGCAGGCTCCTTATTTATATCTCTTCTTCTTTGAAATAAAAATATAAACAAATCAGAAGCTTTGACTGTATAAAAAGATTTATATTGATGATATAATCACATACACGATATAAAAATAACAAAAAAATATTGGATGGATGAAAAATATTTGATAAAATTATTTAATGAGATTGTAATTTTAAAGGATATATGATAAAATTTGACTATAAATTCTTGAAAATATATACAAAAATTAAGCAAAAAGGAGAAGAGGATGAAACAATGGTCAGAGATCATCAGAAATGTCACCATGTTGTCGCAGCTTGGACTGTCTCTCATAACCCCTGTCCTGATATGTCTGGCAGTATGCTGGCTGATTGTTTCTAAGACCGGAGCTGGCGGATGGGTATATATCCCCGGTTTTTTCTTTGGTCTTGGAGGTTCCGGGACAGTGGCATATAAATTTTATCTTTCTATTAACAGACAGCAGAAGAAAGAGAACAAAAAGAAGAAAAATAAAGTATCGTTTAACAGACACCTGTAATGATACAGAAACGAAAGGGAGATTTATATGAGTATTATGGATAATGTTCAGCCTGCCGTAAAGAAGGAAACCGGGAAGGTAGCCGCCATCACCGGAATCGGGCTGATTTTGATGTGGATCGTGTTTGGAGTGCTGCATGCTTTCATGCCACAGAAGGTACCGTTTGATTATACGGTGTTTCTTGGAGGGGCAGTGGGAGGATGTGTGGCAGTCCTTAATTTCTTTTTTATGGGACTTGCAGTGCAGAAAGCAGCTGCAGCAACAGATGAGGACACAGCGAGAATGAGGATCAAAGCAAGTTACTCCCAGAGAATGCTGATCCAGATGTTGTGGGTGATTCTGGCAATCGTGGCACCCTGTTTTCATTTTGTGGCAGGAATCGTTCCTCTTTTATTTCCCGGAACAGGAATTAAAATTGCAGGAATTTTTCATACTAACAAATAGGTATTTCTATATCAAACCGGAACAGTACCGGGAGAGACGGGAGGTGAATAAAGAGTATGGAATTGGATATCAGCGGGGCAAGGATATTCTTTACATTACCCATTGATGTGCCTGTTCTCGGACCATTAAGGATCAGTGAGACAATGGTGGTAAGCTGGATTGTTATGATACTCATAACAGGTTTGTGTATCTGGCTGACACATGATCTGAAAGAAGAGAACATTTCCAAACGTCAGGCTGTGGCAGAGCTCATTGTAGAGAAGGCCAACAGCTTTGTAATCGGAAATATGGGTGAGAAATTCAGATACCTGATACCATTTGTTGCAGCACTTTTTGCAACCAGTGTGGTTTCCAACCTGATCAGTCTGATCGGACTTCGAAGCCCTACAGCAGACCTTTCTACTGAGGCTGCCTGGGCAGTTGTGGTTTTCATTATGATCACAGCACAGAAGATAAAGACCAGCGGATTTGGCGGTTATCTGAAAGGATTTACAACTCCGATCGCAGTTATGACACCGTTTAATATTCTTTCCGAGCTGGCTACACCTGTCAGTATGGCGTGTCGTCATTTCGGAAATATCCTTTCCGGTGTGGTAATCAATGGCCTGATCTATGGGGCACTGGCAGTCGCAAGTTCCGCGCTTCTGGGCCTGATCCCGGGTGCACTGGGAGATGTACTGTCAAAGATACCGATTCTTGATGTCGGTGTACCTGCGATAACGTCGGTCTATTTTGACTGGTTCTCAGGAGTTATGCAGGCGTTTATCTTCTGTATGCTGACTGTAATGTATATTGCAAATGCAGCAGAAGAGTAGCAAAAACATGATTTGCCGGAGCAAAACGGCAGCGGTGGTAACCGCAAAGAATGCTGAAATACAGCAGAAAAATTAATACCGCAGCAAAGGGGAAAAGCTGCAGATTATTATTTAACAGGAGGGTTTTAATATGGATTTTCAGTTATTGGCAAAAGGTATCGCATTAGCAGGATGTGCAATTGGAGCAGGATGTGCGCTGATCGCAGGTATCGGACCTGGTATTGGTGAAGGTAACGCAGTAGCAAAGGCATTGGAAGCAATCGGACGTCAGCCTGAGTGCAAGGGTGATGTTACTTCTACCATGCTTCTTGGATGTGCCATTGCAGAGACAACAGGTATCTACGGTTTCGTAACCGGTCTGTTGCTTATCTTCGTTGCACCTGGTATGTTCATGAACTTCCTGAGCTGATAAAAACAGCTGAGATGTCGAATATCACAGATTAAGAGGCATCTGATATGGAACCTGTGGATAATTCCGGCAACAGCCGGAGAATGATCCGCATAAATACAGACAGGAGGTTACAAACATGCAGGTACAGGAATTAGTTGGAATTGTGCCGTGGAATTTTATAGCGACGATTTGCAACCTTTTTATTCAGGTATATCTGATCAAACGTTTCCTCTTCAAGCCCATCAATGAGATGCTGGAAAAGCGCAAAGCGAAAGCGGATGCCCAGATCCAGGATGCAGTGAAGGCAAAGGAAGAAGCTCAGGCAATGAAGGCAGAATATGAAAAGAATATGCAGGAAGCCAAGAATAGGGCAAATGACATTGTGATGACAGCTCAGAAAACAGCCGCTATCCAGAGTGAAGAGATGCTTAAGGAGGCTTCCAGTCAGGTAACTGCCATGAAAGAGAAGGCAGAGAAAGACATTGCCCAGGAGAAACGTAAGGCAGTCAACGAGATCAAGGGAGAAATCGGCGGTATGGCTGTTGAGATTGCCGGAAAAGTGATCGAGCGCGAAATTAGTGAAGAGGATCATGCAAAACTGATTGATGAGTTTATTGAGAATGTAGGTGAGGCATCATGACAAAAACTGCCAGAGTTTACGGCGGAAGTCTGTATGACCTTGCCGCTGAAGAAAAGCTCGATGGACAGATCATGGAGCAGATGATCGCAGTCAGACAGATTTTCAGGGAAAATCCGGGATATTTGAAATTGCTGGGAGAACCGGCGATTCCTGAAGACGAGAGACTTAAGATGATTGAAGAGGCTTTCGGAGGGCAGGCAGAGAGATATCTGGTGAATTTCCTGAAATTATTGTGTGAACGCAAGATTCTGAGAGAGTTTGCCGGATGCTGCGAAGAGTTTATCAGACGCTACAACAGTGCACATGGAATTGCAGAAGCCGTGGTTACCAGTGCAGTGAAGCTCAGTGATACTCAGATGGAAGCTCTGAAAGCGAAGCTTGAGAAGCTAAGTGGAAAGAAAGTGTATCTGGTTCAGAAAACAGATGCATCCGTTCTTGGCGGACTTCGCGTGGAACTGGAGGGCGTACAGCTTGACGGTACAGTACAGAGCCGTATTTCCGGTATTTCGAAGAAACTGAATGAATTGGTAGTATAAAGAACTGGATTCCGGATTTGAGAATCGTACTGTATGGGTATTTGACATATGGATATGAAAAATCTTTAAATTTCTGAATTCAGACAGCGCAAAATAATAGAATATAAAAGGATGGAATGGAAACATGCAATTAAAACCTGAGGAAATATCCAAGGTCATCCGAAGCCAGATAAAATATTACGAAAATGCCATTCAACAGAACGAGACAGGTACGATCCTTATGGTTGGTGACGGTATTGCCAGAGCCAGCGGACTGGTAAACTGTATGTCAGGAGAGCTTCTGGAATTTGAGGACGGAAGCTTTGGTATGGCACAGAACCTGGAGGAGAACAGTGTCTCCATCGTAATCTTTGGTTCAGATGAGAACATTGGTGAGGGTCAGACCGTAAAGCGTACAGGCAAGGTCGTGTCTGTACCTGTAGGCGACGCCATGGTTGGACGTGTTGTAAATGCACTGGGACAGCCAATTGACGGAGCAGGCCCGATTGATACAAAAGAATTCCGGCCAATCGAGAGCAAGGCACCAGGAATCTGTGAGAGAAGATCTGTATATCAGCCTCTTCAGACCGGTATCAAAGCCATCGACTCTATGATCCCTATCGGACGTGGACAGCGAGAACTGATCATTGGTGACCGTCAGACCGGTAAAACTACAATTGCTACAGATACCATTATTAACCAGAAGGGAAAAGATGTGATCTGTATCTATGTAGCCATTGGACAGAAGCGTTCCACAGTAGCTACATTAGTAGAGAACCTGACCAGAAACGGCGCAATGGATTATACTATCGTTGTGGCAGCTACAGCATCTGAGTCAAGCCCGCTGCAGTATATCGCACCGTATTCCGGATGTGCAATGGGTGAATACTTTATGAATAAGGGAAAAGATGTGCTGATCATCTATGATGATTTAAGTAAGCATGCAGTTGCATACCGTGCACTTTCCCTGCTGATCCGTCGTCCGCCTGGACGTGAGGCATATCCGGGTGATGTTTTCTATCTGCATTCCAGACTTCTGGAACGTGCAGCGAAGCTGGACGATGAACATGGCGGCGGCTCTATGACAGCATTGCCGATCATTGAAACACAGGCAGGTGACGTATCTGCCTATATTCCTACTAACGTTATTTCTATTACAGATGGACAGATTTTCCTGGAGACAGAGTTATTCCATTCAGGAATCATGCCTGCTGTAAACCCGGGTATCTCCGTATCACGAGTTGGTGGTGATGCGCAGATCAAGGCAATGAAGAAGGTAGCAGGAACACTGAAACTGATTTATTCCCAGTACCGTGAGCTGCAGAGCTTCGCACAGTTTGGTTCTGATCTGGATGCTGATACAAAGGCACGTCTGGAACAGGGAGCACGTATTGTGGAAGTTCTGAAACAGAACCAGAATGCACCGGTTCCTGTAGAGAAACAGGTTGCAATCCTTTATGCGGTTACAAAGGGTGTTCTGGAATCAGTAAAAGTTGAAGACGTAAATGTATATGAATCAGGATTATATACCTATCTGGATACAGATGCAGCAGGCGTAGAGGTTATGCAGGAGATCCGCTCAACAGGTAAGCTGGAGCAGGAAACAGAGCAGAAGCTTCGCAGCGTACTGGATGCGTATACAGAGAACTTCCTGAATACAAGACCTGAGAAATAAAGTGATTAGGAGGGTATCGTATGGCTTCGAATATGAAAGCGGTAAAGCTGCGTATCAAGAGTGTACAGAGTACCATGCAGATTACCAAGGCCATGGAGCTTGTAGCATCCTCCAAACTGCGTAAGGCAAAGGAACGTGCAGAGGTATGCCGTCCGTACTTTACAGAACTTCATGAGACATTGAAAGAGATTGCAAGGGAGAATACAGATTTCTCATCCGTTTATGCGAAAGAGTCTTCCAACAATAAAACCTGCTATGTAGTGATCGCAGGTGACAGAGGACTGGCAGGCGGATATAACACCAATCTTTTTAAATGTCTGGAGGCTTCTGCTGAAGGTAAGGACTACATGGTTCTGCCGGTTGGAAAGAAAGCAGTAGAATATTTCCGCCAGAGAGAGATTGAAGCTCTGACAGAACAGTTTGCAGAGGCAGGAAGTATTTCTGTAGCAGACTGTTTTGAAATGGCAAATATGCTCTGCACAGAATTTCGAAAAGGAACCTTTGGCCATATTGAATTATGTTATACTGTCTTTAATTCCATGCTTTCCCAGCAGCCGGAGGTATTTTCCATGCTTCCTATGACTGATATCAGAGAGGAAAGCGGAGGTAAGATAGAGACGAAGAATCTGATCCTCTATGAACCGGACGGAGAGACAGTATTTGATGCCATTGTTCCGGAATATCTGGCAGGCCTGGTTTATGGCGGTATCTGCGAAAGTACTGCAAGTGAACTGGCAGCCAGACGTATGGCTATGGATGCAGCCACAAGTAATGCGGAAGAGATGATCGATCAGCTCAATCTGTATTACAACAGGGCACGTCAGGCCAGCATCACGCAGGAGATCACGGAGATTGTTGCAGGTGCGGAAGGTCTTTAGAAATAGGAGATTATAAACATGAGTGAAAAACACATTGGCGAGGTAGTGCAGGTTATCGGTCCGGTACTGGATATCCGCTTTGCGCACGATGAACTGCCGCCTCTTCTCAATGCCATAGAGATTGATAATGATGGCGCAAAGCTGGTTGCCGAGGTTGCACAGCAGGTTGGTGATGATGTGGTAAGATGTATTGCCATGAATTCTACTGACGGTCTGGTGCGCGGTGCCAAAGCTCTGGATACAGGCGGTCCAATTTCCGTTCCTGTAGGTGAGGAATGCCTGGGACGAGTATTTAACCTTCTGGGTGACCCGGTAGACAATCTTCCGGCACCGGAGGCAAAGGAACGCTGGTCTATCCATCGTCAGGCTCCTTCTTATGAAGAACAGATGCCTGCAACAGAGATCCTGGAGACAGGTATCAAGGTCGTTGACCTGATCTGTCCTTATGCAAAGGGTGGTAAGATCGGTCTTTTCGGTGGTGCAGGTGTAGGAAAAACAGTTCTTATCATGGAGCTGATCCACAACGTAGCAACTGCACACGGCGGACTTTCCGTATTTACAGGTGTAGGAGAGCGTACACGTGAGGGAAATGACCTTTACAATGAAATGAAAGAAAGTGGAGTTATCGACAAGACTGCTCTGGTTTACGGTCAGATGAACGAGCCGCCCGGAGCACGTATGAGAGTTGGACTTTCCGGACTTACCATGGCGGAATACTTCCGTGATGAGAAGAACCAGGATGTGCTCCTCTTTATTGACAATATTTTCCGTTTTACACAGGCAGGTTCCGAGGTGTCCGCACTCTTAGGACGTATGCCTTCTGCCGTTGGTTATCAGCCGACGTTACAGACGGAGATGGGTGCGCTCCAGGAGCGTATCACATCCACCAAGAACGGTTCCATTACTTCCGTACAGGCAGTCTATGTGCCTGCGGATGACCTGACAGACCCTGCACCCGCAACTACATTCGCTCATCTGGATGCCACCACCGTTCTGTCCCGTAAGATCGTGGAGCAGGGCATCTACCCCGCTGTTGATCCGCTGGCTTCCACCTCTCGCATTCTGGAAGCCGACATCGTGGGCGAGGAGCACTACCGCGTGGCCCGCAAGGTGCAGTCCATTCTGCAGCGCTATCAGGAGCTGCAGGACATCATCGCCATCCTGGGCATGGACGAGCTGAGCGAAGAGGACAAGCTCACCGTCACCCGTGCCCGCAAGCTGCAGAAGTTCCTGTCCCAGCCCTTTGCCGTGGCTGAGAACTTTACCGGCCTCAAGGGCAAGTATGTGCCCCTGAAGGACACCGTGCGCAGCTTTGCCGCCATTGTGGACGGCAAGGCGGATGATCTGCCGGAGTGGGCATTCTTCAACGTAGGTACGCTGGAGGAAGCACGCGAAAAGGCAGAAAAGAAGCTGGCTGAGGAAAAGGGCGGTGCCGTCTGATGAACAAGTTCATGCTGAGCATCACAGCGTCCAGCGGCGAGTTCTATCAGGGTGACTGCGAGGATCTGACCCTGCCCATCAGCGATGGCATCTACGGCGTACAGGCCGGGCATAACCCTGTTCTGGTGGCGCTGCACATGGGCATCCTCCACTTTGTAGTGGACGGCAAAGCCCGGGATGTGCTGGTGGGCGATGGCATTGCTGAAGTGACCCCCGCCTATGTGATGGTG
>OIDZ01000134.1_pt1 | contig 21426 bp, 20 predicted proteins | sample 1581681 | NCBI WGS metagenome assembly OIDZ01 (sample SAMEA3882512, study PRJEB24775) | human gut metagenome | biome: human-associated habitat; feature: intestine environment; material: feces | place: Netherlands | collected 2009/2010
CTTTTTGAATGGTGTGTAGCAACTTTCATTCTACCAGAGTTTGTAAACTATGTCTTTTTCTTTTTGCGCAATTTATTGTACCTTATCATGGATTTCAACTGGTCATGCCGTTGGACTGCGAAGTAAACATCGAGAAGAATGCACCGGTAAGACTGCTCAATGCTGTCATGGAAAGGATGAATTAAAATCCAAAACAGACGCGTGGGAAGCGGTCTGAAGATTCCATCATCTTTTCCTGCCGGTTTATAACTCATTCCACTTGGAATTCCTTATGAAAAAAATCCTTGAGTGCCGTTCTTTCTGCACTCTGCTTTCGATTGCCCAAAAATATTGTGGAAAAAGGCGCTGCCTCTCATGGCCTGCTTTAGCCATTTTGAGACAGCGCCTTTTTGTCATTGGCTAACTGCTGAAGAAGTTCCTACCTTTATTTTATGACGGCTTTGCGCATGAAAGCAATGCAAAGCTTTCTTACAAGCGTTAAAGAACGCTGCTATTATTTGGTGGACGTAAGGAAAGAACTTGTTGCTTACATGTGATGTTCATGGTATTTTGTCACTAAGAAGGGGCTTGAAAATTGTACGAATGAGACGGATTGAGCGGCGCGCCGTTCAAAGAAGGCTGCGGCTTGCACAAACAGAAAGGGGGGAGATTGGCAAGCGGAGCAGACCATGCGTCTGATCTTTAAGGAAAGGAAGAAAATGATGTGAAAAAGACCATGTATCTGTTGGTTCTGCTGCTGCCGGTATTTACAGCTTGCACGCAGCAGGTGCAGAGTGAATCGATTCGCTTCTTTTATTCACAGGAATGTGCATCCTGCCAGCAAATGAAGGGCTTTCTCGAAGAACTGATGGAGCTCAATGCGGATCTGTCGATGACCATGACGGATATCGACGAGGATCCCGAGGCTTGGGAGGCCGCCTGTCAACAGGCGGGAATTCCGGTCTGGGGGGTTCCGCGTATGTTTATTGGCGATCAGATCTTTGCGGGATTCAATCTGAAGGAAGGTGAGCTGATTTATATTCCTGCCTATAGCGGGTATATGGGCTATGCCAACTGCATTCTTGCAGCCATTGAAGAGGAATGCGGCCAGCTGGTTCAACCTGGTTTGTAGGAACAATAACGTGAAAAATACGAAGAAAGCAAAAACATGTCTGAGGCAGAAGAAATAAAAAGCAAATGGAATTCAAGGATGGTTTGTATGCCTTTTTTCCTCAAAAAGGACAATGATATACAAAGTGCATAAAATTATTTCGAAATAGATGGCAGGTGAAATGAAAGACTACATTGCTTTCGTGAAAGCTGAACGATATAATAAATATAGAAAGATCATTGCAGACGGGTGGTGAGGCAGGGTGAAAAACGGGCTGACAATTTACGACATTTCCAAACTGTCAGGCGTTTCGATTGCAACGGTTTCCCGCGTGCTCAACGGCAATCCCAATGTAAACGAGGTAACGCGTGAGCGCGTCAATCAGGTCATCACCAAGCACGGCTATGTGCCCAAGCAGTCCGCACGCAATTTTCGGGAACAGGAGCTGTATGCCGTAGGGCTGCTCATGGATGACATTCGCAACCCGTTCATGGCCAGCTTTGCGTTTTTCATCAGCCGGGAATTCAACCGGCTGAAGATCAATACGGTACTGTGCAACATCCACGATGTAGAAAGCGAGTTCGTAGAGCAGGTAGACAACCTGATCGACAAAAAGGTGAACGGCATCATCATGATGGGTTCCATTTTTGAAAACAGATTGTGCAGAATGCTGTTGGATGGGCGGTATTCGGGAATGCCGTTTGTGGCGATCAACGGTAACTTCGGGCTGCCGAATGTGTGCGAAGTGATCCTTGACCAACAGACGGCGGTGGAAGAGGCGGTGCGCTATTGCTACAATCAAGGACGCAGGCACATCGGCATGGTCTATAAAAAACAGTCGCGTTCTGATGTGCGCAAATATACGGGTTTTCTGGACGGCCTATGCGAATGCGACCTGAAAGCGGAGTGCATGGTTGAGGTCAACCAGAAGTCCATTGAAAACGGAAAGCACGCAACAGCCCAGTTGCTCAGGCGCTGGCCGGACACTGACGCCATTCTCTATTCATCGGATACGCTCGCGGTTGGCGGCGCGCATTGGCTCAATCAGCATGGCATTGCAATTCCAGCGCGCATTGCGCTCATCGGCTACAACAACTCGGACAGCGCGTGCGACTGCTATCCGCCGCTGACTTCTATCGACAACAACATCAACGAGGCGGGAACGGCCGCGGCCCGGCTTATGCTGCAGATGATCAACAAGGAAGAAGTGGAAGATGTTCTGATTTCCAGCAGCCTGGTCATTCGTGAAAGTACATGATCTCCCAATTTGAGCAAAGGAGAAAAGACAGTGAATACACCCAACATTATTTTTCTGATTGAGGATCAAATGCAGCGCAGGGTTCTGGAGGAGAGCTCCGGCTGCAAACTCGAAAACATGCGGACGCTGATGCGCGACGGCGTGGAGTTCGAGCGGGCTTATACGTGCAACGCCATCTGTTCGCCCGCCCGCGCTTCGCTGCTGACCGGCACGCTGCCGCATACCCACGGCATGGTCGATTGCACGCACACCGTGCCGGCTTACCGCGCGGAATACGATTACAGCCTGGATACACTGACCAACGCCCTGCATGACGGCGGCTATGCCATTTCCTATTACGGCAAGTGGCACATTGAGCGCGAACACGATCTTTCCCGCTTTGGCATTGAACGCTTTGAAACGGAAGTCCATTTGCCCAGGCATCCCGCAACGATGATTGACCGCATGGTTTTGAAAACACCGGGCTATCAGGACAAGACCATCTGCGGCGTGTTTGCCGAGGGTGAGGCGGAAACGGATGAACATTATATCTATGATCGCTCCATGGAATTCATGGCGCAGTGCAAGCAGGAGGACAAGCCGTTCTGCGCATTCCTTTCCACCAATGCGCCGCATGATCCGTATTGCGTACCCAAGGAGATTTATGACCTGTATGCGGATGTGCCGATGGAATTGCCTAAAAATCACTACGACAGCATGCAGGACAAGCCACGGATTTACCGCCGGATGCGCGAGGCACTGGGTAAGTTGAGCGGGGAGGATTACCGCAAGGCTATGCGTTGCTACTATTCGTACTGCACGCTGGTGGATATACAGGTGGGCAGGCTGACCCGGTTCCTCAAGGAGCAGGGGCTTTACGACAACACCCTCATTGTACTCATGAGCGATCATGGCGATATGATGGGTGCGCATGGCTTGATGATGAAGAGCGTTCCGTGTTTTGAGGAGATCTATCATATTCCGCTTGTCATGAAGCTCCCGCATCAGCAAAAGGCGGGCACAAAGGCCGGTTTTTACGTGTGCACACAGGAGATTGCGCCGACCGTGCTGGAGCTTGTGGGCTGCCGCTCACTCAGCGGCAAGCATGTCGGGGAATCCGTTGTGCCTTGGCTCAGCGGGGAAAAGACCGACAGCCGCCATGCGTTTGCCGAGTTCTTTGGCCAGCGGTACTTCTATACGCAGCGGATTTTCTGGAAGGATCAGATGAAATACGTCTTCAATGCGTTTGATGACGATGAGCTCTATGATCTCGCCAGCGATCCGGATGAGCTGATGAATGTCATCGATCAGCAAGACTATCAGGAGATCAAGAAGGAACTTTGTGCGCAAATGTGGGAGGTTATCAAGGAGACCGAGGATGCAACGCTTGCGGATGCGGAGTATTACCTCATGCGTTTTGCGCCGGTTGGTCCGGGCGAGAAGAAACTCCCCGGCAGCTATACGCTGTACAACAAGACGTTTTAATTTTCGCGCAGGATGACCGATACCGTCATCTTGGCATATAGCACTTGCAAGTGTGTCGATCGCTTGGCAAGGGACAAATGACTGATCACCATGGTGTCCTTTGCTGTTCCCCCTTCGTCCCTTTCGATCAAAAACCATCAAAGGAGAAACGACCATGAAAAAGATTTTGGCTTTGGTTTTGACCCTGGCGCTGGCTCTGAGCGTGAGTGCTTGCGCGTTCGCAGAGTATACCCCCTCCGGTGAATTCAACATTCGTGTCTTTGCCAAGGCTGGCGGCGTTGCCGATATCATCAGCCGTATTGCAGCGCAGGGTCTTCAGGAGCAGTATGGCGTGACCGCAATTGTTAACAACCTGACCGGCGCCAACGGCGCGGTGGCCGCGGCGGACATGAACGCCTACGCCCCCTCCATCAACGAACTCTCCGTCGTGTCCATGAATCTGTTCACCATGGGTCCACTGATGAATCCAGAACTCAACATCCACTTTGAGGACTATGCCGTTGTTGCCTCGCTGATTCGCGATGAGTTTGTGCTGTATGTCTCCAAGGACAGTGGCATCACCAGCTGGGAAGACCTGGTGGCCTATGCAGAGGAGAACCCCGTGACCTACGCATCCAACACCCCGGGCGGAAATACCCACATTGTGCAGACCGCGCTCTTTGGCGATGCGGGCATCGTCGCGGATGCGCTGACCTCCAGTGGCAGCAACCAGGACATTCTGGCTGTTATGTCCGGTGATGCCATCTGCACGGCGGCCACTATCACCATCGGCCAGCCCTATGTGGAAAGCGGCGATTTGATTCCGCTGCTGGTCTTTGCCGACGAGGATTGCACGGCTTTCCCGGGCATCACCGTGCCGTCCGTGGCACAGTTCGGTTATGAGGTGTTCCTGCCGTCCATCAACTTTATCATTTGCCGCGCGGGCGTTGCGCAGGAGGAGATCGACGGGCTGTATAACGCCATCGTGGCGTACCGCGAGACGGATTCCTTCAAGGAGGCTGCGGCGGCTGCCAGCTACACGCCGGACAACACTACGCCTGACGAGCTGGTCGCTGAGATTGGGCGTGTTGCGGAAATCTGCAAGACGATCTACGAGAAGTACTATTGATTCCCACTGACATTTGAGCACATATCAGGACGGATGACTGCTCGTTTGCGGGCAGTTGTCCGTCCATATCAAAGGGAGAAAAACGATGAAGATCAAATACCGCACCAATTTGGTAGCCGGAGTGATCGCCATCATCGCGGCGATCGTGTTGTTCATCCTCATCCCAAGCCAGGTCGGCGTGGAGAAGAGGGCGACCTACGGCGTAACGTCCCGAACGATTCCTTATGCCATGGCCTTTTTGATCGCGGGCTGCGGCCTTGGCCTGGTGTTTCAGAGCCTGATCCTCAAGAAGGATGAAGTCAAGGAGCTGGATCTGGCGCAGGAGGGCAAGGGTCTTGCGTATATGGGCGTAATTGTCCTGTATGCTATCGGTTTTTCCAAAAGCTTCGTGGTGTCCACTTCCCTACTTGGCGGCATCACGCTGGCCATGCAGAAGGACAAGAAGCCGCTGCATTACGTCATTGTTGTGGCGCTTGTCCTCGTGCTGTACTTCGTCTTCAATGAACTGCTGCACGTGCGGCTGCCCTGACGAAAGGAGGAAAACGCATGGATGTCATTGTGGATGCTTTGAGTCATCTTCTGACGATTGAAAACTTCATCTTTGTCAACATCGGCGTCTTTATCGGCATTCTCTTCGGTGCCATTCCGGGCATGAGTGCCAATCTGGGCGTCACCGTTTTTCTGCCCTTCACCTTTACGCTGGGCACCGCGCCCGCCCTGCTGCTGCTGTGCGGCATCTTTTTCGGGGCAAACTTCGGCGGTTCCATCAGCGCCATCCTCATCAATACGCCAGGCACAAACGGCGCCTGCGCTACGTTGCTGGACGGCTACCCCATGGCGCGCAACGGTCATCCGCTCAAGGCACTGGACATGGCACTGCTCGCTTCGACCTTTGGTGGCCTGGTCAGCGCGTTGGCGCTGCTCTTCTTCGCACCGCCCATCAGCCAGGTGGCCATGAAGTTCGGCGCGCCGGAATACTTCGCGCTGGCCATCTTCGGGTTGTCGATCATCGCGTCGGTCAGCGGCAAGAGCATTCTCAAGGGGCTGGTTTCCGGCGCATTGGGCATGCTGCTGGCTTCGGTTGGCATTGACAGCGTCAGCGGCAAGAGCCGCTTCACGTTTGGCAATGTCCTCATGTTCAAGGGCATCAGCATGATCGCTGTATTGCTCGGCGTTTACGCCATTGCCCAGATGATTGCCCGCGTCAACGGGACGGAAGCGGCCGGCAAGGCGAGCGAACTGAATACGAAAGATCACAAGGAAGACCGGCTGACCCGCAAGGAGGCACTTTCCACTGTGCCGACCATGGTCAAGTCGTCCTTGATTGGCACGATTATTGGCGCGATTCCGGGTACGGGCAGCGCCATCGCGGCCTACATTTCCTACAACGAGGCCAAGCGCACGGCCAAGCCGGGAGAAAAGTTTGGCGAAGGCGAGCTCAAGGGCATTGCCGCGCCGGAATCCGGCAACAACGGCGCGACGGCGTCCTGCCTGATCCCGCTGCTGACGCTGGGCATTCCCGGCGACGCGGTTGCGGCTACGCTGATGGGTGCGTTCACCATGCACGGCCTGGTCGTCGGTCCCAAGCTCTTTGAAACCTCTGGTCCGCTGGTCTATGCGATCATGATCGGTTCAGTAATTGCGCAGCTGCTCATGTTCCTGCAGGGCCGGTATCTGATGCCTGTCTTTGTCAAGATCACCCATATTCCGCAGAATCTGCTGACCGCGCTTTTGATGGTGGTCTGCTGTGCAGGCGCGTTTGCCATTGCGAACCCCGCTTTTGAGGTGACGATCATGCTCACCTTTGGCATTGTGGGATACTTTATGAGCAAGTTTGGATTTCCGCCTGTCCCTATCGTTCTGGGTATGGTGCTTGGACCGACGGCAGAATCCAACTTGCGCAATGCGCTGACCATGTCCAGAGGAAGCTGGCTGATCTTCGTTCAGCGCCCCATCTGCCTGGGATTCATCATTTTGACCGTTGTGCTCGTGTGGCTGCTCAAGCGCACCACCAAGAAAAACGGTCTCTAAGCGAAAAAAGGGCGGCCGGGCTATGTGTCCGGCTGTTTTTCTGGTAGAAGGAGGAAAGCTCTCATGAAGATCCGAGCAATTCTGGTGCTGCTGGTTTTGTGGATGGGTTCCCTGGCCATCGCGCAGGAGGCGGAGGGCTTTGCCGTGCGCGGCGGCGTGGAGCTCAGCGGCGAAGCGGACGTCTGGATTTCCCTGTATGCCATTGTCGATGGGGTAATGCAGGAAGAGCCGCTGGCGCAGACGGTTGTTCAGCAGGACGACACATACCGTTTTGAGCAGGAGGAAGAGGAACTGCGCTTTGCGCCGGGCTTCTATGGACTTTTCGCGTCTCGGGATACACAGCAGATCGGAAACCTTCAGATTTTCTGCATCAAGGGTGAAGATGTGACCGTGGATGTGACGGGGGCGAAAGCGGCGGAGAAATGTAATAACGACTGTCTGTAAGGGGGGGTGTGCGTGTGCAAAACGTGGATTTTGGTGTTCATGACGGCGTTGCTGTTTGCGCAGCGTGTGCCTGCGGATGCTGAGGATGCGCTTCGATTCAAAACGGAATACGAAGCACTCAACGGGAGTGTAACGCAAGCAGGGGAGCAGTATTTGTCCGTGGAGATTCCGGCGGAAAATCAGGTTATCTATCTGACGGCGGAAGAGGCGGCGTCCCTGCTTGAAACCGGTACGGGGGTTGTCCTGATGGGGGCACCGTGGTGCCCATGGTGCCGCCATGCGGTTACTGCATGGCTGGATGCAGCATGGGAGACGGGGCTTGAGCGGCTGTACTATGTGGATATGACGAGTGAACGCGACGGTTACGCCTTGCAGGCAGGCATGCCTGTGCAGACACAACCGGGCACGGAGGGCTACTTTTATCTCATGGAGGTGCTGGAAGCCTGGCTGCCGGAGTATACACTTTCCGTCCCGGAGGGGATTACGTATCATCTGGGGGAAACGCGCATCGGCATCCCATTTGCGGCTGCTTCCGTCAACGGCACGTTGCTGGACGCGCGGGACATGGATGCAGAACTGGAAGAAGGGCAATCGGTGTTTGAAGAGCTGACAGACGAACAACATCAAGCGTTGGTGGAGCAGGCCGCGCAGATGATGCGTGTCGTGCAGGTCGCGTTGCAAGGTCAGGAGGGGGAAACGTGAACGATGTCAGCTTGCTGATTAAACCCGCATCCAGCCTGTGTAACCTGCGCTGCCGGTATTGTTTTTACGAGGACGAATCGGAAAACCGGCTGCAAAAGTGCATGGGGCTGATGCGGCAGGAGACCGCAGAGCGGTTGATTGACGCGGCGTTTGCTGCGCAGCGAGGATCGGGAAGTATCACCTTTTCCTTTCAGGGCGGCGAACCGACGGTGGCGGGACTTGAGTTTTTTGAGCGGTTTGTAGCACTGGTCGAGGAAAAAAAACGGCGCAGCGTGCGGGTTCACTATGCTTTGCAGACGAACGGCATGGTATTGGATGCGGAGTGGGCGGCGTTTTTGAACAAAAACCGGTTCCTGGTGGGATTGTCCGTCGATGGTGATAGGGAGACTCACGAGGCATGCCGCGTGGATGCGCAAGGGAAGGGAACCTATGCCAAGGCGGTGACGGCACTTCACCTGCTGCAAAAGGCACAGGTGGAGGTGAACCTACTGTGTGTAGTCACGCGGCAATGTGCGCGCAGCCCGCAAAAGGTGTACAATGCGCTCAAAAAGCTCGGTGCACGGTATCTTCAGTTTATTCCCTGCCTGGATCCATTGCAGGCGCAGCGCGGAAGCCTGGATTACTCACTGACACCGCAGGATTACGGACGGTTTTTATGCACGCTCTTTGACTGCTGGTTCTATGACTGGCAGCATGGTCAATATACGAGTATCCGTCAGTTTGATGATTATGTACATCTGGCCATGGGCATAGCCTCGGCTTCCTGCGCATGCGCTGGGCGTTGCGGAGGCTACCTGGTGATTGAGGCGGACGGTAGCGCATATCCCTGTGACTTCTATGCGATGGATGACTGGCGGCTGGGCAACATTCACGATGCATCCCTAGATACGCTGATGGCAGGAGAGCGGTACTGTGCGTTTGTGCGGGAGAGCTTGAAGCGGCCGGCAGTCTGCACAGACTGCCCTCATGCGGCTCTGTGCCGAGGCGGATGCAGGCGGGACTGGCTGGCACGGGAACGCGAAAATTACTTTTGCGCGGCGTACCGGCAGTTCTTTGATTATGCAGGGCCTCGTTTGACGTGGCTTGCCGCACGCGAACGGATGGCACGGTGTGCGCGCTGAAGGGGGGAAGCCCCCGATGCTTACGGACGTTTCAGCCTTTGTCTGTGGGCGGCAGAAGGATGTTTTACAGGAATATTCAAAGCAGAAAGGAGCCTGCGGCAGATGAACAAGGCAAAGCGGAAAACCTTGCTTGCGCTCTTTCTGAGCACGTTGTAGCTTTGATTGCTTCATATTCCGCTTCTGTTATTTGAAAACGTTTCATTTCTCATCACTGTTTTCATTATAATACGTTTTTTTGATTTTTTGAATATATTTAGAAAAAGAAATAGTATTATACGAATTTCAATATATAGAGCGCCTTGATGGGGGAGCATGGCAGATGTGCAAGGTGAGCTTTCGCTGGAATGGGAAACGGCGGGGCAGGAAAACCATCCAATGAAGGCGCAAGCCGTGCCATTGGAGGAGAAAGGATAAGGAACAGGGTTTTGTGGTGTGCCGCCTTGGAGACGGAGGCTGTTAAGTGCGTAAGTAGAATTTGGTGGTGTAAATCAGCGCCCACCTGCTGCGGTTTGGCAACAGGTGGGCGCGCTTTCGAATGTTTTGTCCTTTGGTTCGGATTAAGTTGTCTGGTTGCTTGGCACGTTTTCAATGGTCAGATCCACCGTCAGAGGAGTATTTGTGATCTCGACCATCTGCGTAGTGGTGTAATTCTGTTCTTCGCTGCGGACGGTTGCTTCAAGCATATACTGTCCCGGTACAAACTTGCGGGCCACAGCGTCATCAATATTCATGACATCACCGTTGTACCCGACTTCGAAGCAATAGCGGCCGTCGGGGCGTACAAGCGTCTCCTTATACGGAAGTTCGGCGACTTTACCGTCGATGACCTTATAGATCTTAAGCACGGTGTTCAGCATGGAGATGGAAGCGTTTGGGCCGTTAAAGTAAGACCAATTCTCGATGTTTACATTGCCGCTGATGCCATAGGCCTCTTCCACGGTCAAAGTTACGGGTTCGGACACCACGCTGCCGACACCGTTAAAGACTTCAACGGTGTATACACCGGCCTGCTCTTCCGAGAGATCCTGAAGGCGGAGACAGGGGGTGCTTGCCTCGGAACCGAGACCGCTCATGGCCGAGAACTCGGAATAGATGGGCTCGCCGTCTTTGAGCCAGCGGTAGCCTAGGCCGATGCCTTCCGCTTCCACCCAGAAGCTGGCCAATCCGTTCAGTTCACTGGAAATGCTCACAGGCTGTTTGGTGATGACGGGAGCGGCGAGAGGCGTTTCGCTGGTGCGTACGAGCATTTCTGCGTCGGGATGCTCGGCGTAGCCGCCCTCGCGTTCGTTGTAGGTGCGATAGATGCAGTTGTTCAGCGCATAACGGTCATTCTGATCCTTGAAGCCTACCGCTACGCCATAGCCACCGTTGGTTGCCTTTGTGCTGAGCGTTAGGGTGACGCGGCCGGGACCGGTAAAAGCTTCCGGCAGATTCAGCGCAACCTGGGTGGGTGCCCACCGAACGGTCTCCTTTTCAAGGTTCCACGTGTACTGCGTTCCGTTCGGCAAGGTGAGTTGGACTTCCAGCGGCGCGTTGACGTAGCTATCCTGCGCTTCGACAACGGCATCCGAACGCGAAGTGCCTTGAACGCTGTAGTCCGGCGTGCGCTGGAAAACCGCAGGCATGATGGCGGCCAGCGTTTCGCCTTCGGCAACCTCCCAGGATTGTTCTGCGAAACGGCGGTTTGCAATGGTGAGATTCCGATTGGTATGATCGAAAATATCCGTGGCCATGATGTTCAGCTGCGCTTCATACGCTTCGGGGAGGGGGGTGGTGACCTCCTGTGCCAGCGGGAACTCCATGACATCGGTGAGATCGGGCGGCAGGATGCGGCCATCTTCATCGTACGTGAGCGGAATGTAGAAATGTCCGGTATGCGCAAAGTTGTTATCGCCGGAAGCATCGGGTGCGCCCATATCGCGGCGGTAATGCGTTGCGGGAATGAGCGTTTGCATGACGCCGTTCTGATCGGGAAAGCTCTTGGCACCGTGAACCTGAGCACTCTCCACGTCCTCCAGCAGCAGGGTCGGCTTGAGGGGCTGCTTGGTGCTCATGTCCTCCGGGCTCATCCAATCCCCCATGGGATCCTTGGCCGTGATGTACCACAACGGAGAGGATACGCAGTTGCCGCAACCACCGCTGCTGGTGATATACCACCAATCTCCGTGTTGATGCAGGCCTACGCCGCCGCCCATGGTACCTTGCTCGACGGTGATGACTTTTGTTTCGACGATTCGATCCATCTCCGGACTCAGGCGGGAAATGCTGTAGCCGTTATGGGAATTGACGAGATAAGCGGTTCCGTCGCTGCCCACGCAGATCTCAAAGTCAGCACCAATGGCGTTGCCGGTGGGATCCGTGTCAATTTGCGGGCGGCCGATGACTTCAAAGGGGCCGACCGGCGAGTCGGACACGGCAATGCGATATACCTGGCTGGCAGCCGGGATGCCAGTGATGCCATACGGCGGCTCCGCCACAAACCACATGACATATTTTCCGGTCGTCTCGGAGTATACCACGCGCGGTTTCTTGACCGTGTTGACGATACCATCCTGATCTTCGTTGAACAGCGTGCCCTCATACGTCCAGTTCATCAGGTCGTCCGAGCTGTATACCGCCGTTCCGCCATAGCGATAAAAGGATTTGGGCGTGGTCGGCGTGACAGTCCACTGGCGCGTTCCAGGAGCGTAGTGGAAGGTGCCATACGAGAAGGACTGGCCATAGAGATAGTACTTGCCGTTGAAGTAGCGAAGATCCTGTTCGTCAATCGCTTGAATGGCGTTGCCGTCCGTATCTAGGCCGATATTGATCGGGCGGGAGATCAGGGCGCGTTCCGGCGCGGGAAGGCCGTTGTCACCTGCGGCCTCCCAAAGCCCGGAGATAAAGTTGCGCAGATAGGCGGTATCCGTGGTGAGGGTTTCTTCTGCCATGGATTGACATACCGTGGATGAAAGGATAAAGGTCAAAGCCAGTGAGGCAATGTGCTTCTTTTTCATTGTATTTCCTCCATTCTTGCGTTGAGAAAGAACCTGTACTTTATGTGTGGCGAATGAGCGGTAAATCAGAAAACATGCGATTCGCAGATCTGGTTTAAAAAGAGCGATCGTACAAGAAAGTGCCTTTTCCCCTCCTTTTGCCTTTCCGGCAAACAGAATTGTTGTGAAGTTTTGCCGGAAAAGACGAAATGTGCGTACTGTCACGCGGGACACAACGAACAATATCAGCTGATAATCTATGTATATTTTAAACAATAATCAAGCGTGAAAGCAAGGATGATATGGCTTTCTTTTCACAAAATATATGGATATATTTTATTCGATGCAAACAATCCTCGCCGCAGACAACAAAAAGGGGCGGGCTATTGGGGGGAAAACACATGTGCAGCAAAAATGAACGAATCGGAGTATCCGGAAATTGCAGGAGCATGCCCCGATTCTTTGAAAATAACATCTGTGTTACCAATAAGCTGGCGGCGCTGATTTTCTTCATCGCCTGCAGCTGTCTGCTGTTCGGTAAGGTCACGTTCAGAGAAGCCGCAGCCATGTTTGCAGGGAGCTTCTGCGTCTTTGCTTTGCCGTATGCCGCCGAGCGGATTTTGGAGCGGATTTCCGATTTGAATCGGTACGTAAAGGATTGGGTGCGCGGGTGAATCCCCTCATTCTCTTCATTGTCTGCTTATGGTATATGCTTTCTCTTAAATCGGATAAAATAATAAGGGAATTTTGCTCGTAAAGGGTTGATGTTTCCCTTAATCTATGCCATAATTCAAGGGAAAACGGTCGGAGGTAAGAGAATGAGAGATTTTCACTACACAGCAATCCGCGAACAAAAATGGGATTCTGAAATCTTAGGGTTGATTGCTGCAATCTATAAAGAAGCCGGAAAACAGGAGATGTATCTCAAGCAGCGCCCGGAGGAATTGGAAAAGCTGGTGGAAATCGCCAAGGTTCAAAGCACCGAAGCATCCAATGCGATTGAGGGGATTGTCACCACAAGCACACGTATCCGCCAGTTGGTCGAAGAAAAAACTGTGCCCAGAAACCGAGATGAGCAGGAAATTGCCGGATACCGTGATGCGCTGAATATCATCCACGAAAATTTTGATGCCATTCCAATTACGCGGAACTACATTTTGCAGCTGCATAAAGTTTTGTACAGCCACATGAACAACCCTATGGCGGGGCAGACAAAAAGCGTGCAGAATTATATCAGCGCCACTTATCCAAACGGTCATACCGAAACGCTGTTTACGCCGCTTGCACCTTTTGAAACGCCGGAAGCTCTTGAGCGAATTTGTGATGAATATAACCGCGTAATCGGCAACATGGAAGCTGAACCTTTGATTGTTATTCCGATTTTCATCCACGATTTCCTTTGTATTCATCCCTTTAATGACGGGAACGGACGGATGAGCCGTTTGCTCACGACCTTGCTTCTGTATCGAAATGGTTTTTATGTCGGCAAATATATCTCGCTGGAAGCCAAAATCGCCAAAAATAAAGACCTCTATTATGCCGCGCTTCGTCAAGCACAGGAAGGTTGGCACGAGGGGACAGAAGATGCCGTTCCCTTTATCAAATATTTGCTGGGCATCATTCTCTCCGCCTACCGCGATTTTGAAGAGCGCTTCTCGTTGGTCGAACAAAAAAAGCCGGCACTTGAAACAGTACGTCAGGCAACACTGAGCAAAATCGGTCGTTTCAGTAAGCAGGATATTCGCAAACTCTGCCCTGCTTTGAGCGTCAGCTCGATAGAAGGCGCGCTGCGCAAACTGGTTGCATCCGGCGAACTGAAACGGGAAGGCAACGGCAAAAGCACCTGCTACTATCGTCTGAAATGAGGAAACCTTGAAGCAGTGCTTAAAACATGATATACTGAGCTAAGAAAAGACGCAATGAACAGGAGGGCACTGCCGCATGATGACTAAAAAGCTGCCGGTGGGCATCGAGAGCTTTGAAGAAATCCGCAAACAGGATTTTTATTATGTGGATAAGACAAATCTGATTGCTGATCTGCTGGCTAACTGGGGCAAGGTCAACCTGTTTACCCGTCCGCGGCGCTTCGGAAAAACGCTCAATATGAGTATGCTCAAATCCTTCTTCGAGATTGGCGGGGACAAGCATGTTTTCGACGGTTTGTCCATTGCACAAAATGAGACGCTTTGTCAGACATACATGGGAAAATATCCCGTCCTCTTTTTGTCGCTCAAAGGTGTGGATGGTCTGACATTTGAGGATGCTTATGACCGTTTAAGATGTCTGATTCGTAATGAAGCGTTTCGTCTGGATTTTCTGCGGAAAAGCTCCGCAATTACCGCTGAAGAAAAGAACTCATATTTGAGGATTCTTTCGGAAACCGATCGCTTTTCAGACATCACGGAAAGTCTGAAAATGCTAAGCATCCTTCTGGAAAAGCATTATAGTCAAAAGGTTATTCTGCTCATTGACGAATACGACGTTCCGCTAGACAAAGCCTATCAGCATGGTTACTATGAGCGCATGATCGACTTGATCCGCGCTATGTTCGGAGCGGCACTGAAAACCAATGACAGCCTGTTTTTTGCTGTGCTGACTGGCTGCCTGCGCGTATCCAAGGAGAGCATCTTCACCGGCTTGAACAATATGACCGTACACTCCATTGCCGATGCGAATTTCGATGAATACTTTGGATTTACAGATCACGAAGTTCGAGAAATGCTGGAATACTATGGGCTTGAAAGCCATCTGAACGAAACCCGCGAATGGTATGACGGCTATCGTTTTGGCAATCAGGATGTTTACTGTCCGTGGGATGTTATCAATTACTGCTATGCGCTGCGCGCGTCGGAAAGTGCACAGCCCAAAGCCTATTGGATCAACACCAGCGGTAACGACATGGTACGAAAGCTGATCGGCAAAGCCGCAGACGGCACAACGCAGATGGAAATTGAGCGTCTGATTGCCGGAGAAACCATCGTAAAAACGCTCAATGAGAATCTGACACATAATGAAGTGGATGCCAACGTTGAGAACATCTGGAGTCTGCTCTATATGACCGGCTACCTGACAGGAACTTTCGATCCGAGCAGCAACCGATATAGGCTCAAGATTCCCAATCGTGAGATTCGTCAAATTTACACGCAGCAGGTGTTGGAATGGTTCAAAGAAAAAGCTGCTGCGGAAACAGAAAAACTTTCCGTTCTTTATACAGCTTTTGAATCCGGCGATACGGAAACGATTACGGATTATCTGAATGAACAGCTGTTGGATACAGTCAGTTTCTATGATGCACAGGAATCCTTCTATCATGGTTTTCTGCTTGCTCTGCTCAACACCTGCGCAAATTGGCGCGTTTCAAGCAACATGGAGACTGGAAAGGGACGCAGCGATATTCTTGTCGAGCGCAAGGATCGAAAAATCGGATTCGTTATCGAGGTCAAGGATGTCAAAGATGAAAAGCGGTTGGATACCGCTTGTGCGACGGCGCTCAAACAAATTGAGGATAAGAACTATATCGCTGTTTTGAATCGTTATCGTGTCAAAGAAATCTGGATATACGGTATTGCGTTCTGTGATAAGGAGTGCCGAGTGGTTGTAAAGCGTATGGGTTAAATCAAAAACTGCCTAAAATACAGATTGACAATCATTCGAAGGTGGTCAATATGTGTGAAGCTATTCAAGGCTTGATTAACGATGGAATTGCCGAAGGCATTCGGAAAATGGTACGCATGTAGTCGCTCTTTCCATAGACCACTCTGCTGACCAGCATCCGATCGGTCTCCAGCTTGTAGAATGTCATATAGGACTTGAACGTCACGAAGTAGAATCCGGTGAACAGGCCCTCGTAATACAGCGGAGCGCCGGACTTTGGAAAGTTTTGTTTCGCTGAAATCTGATTCATCAGATCATCGACGTATTTCGTTGCGGTTTCTTCACTAGCAGAAGCTTCAAAAACCTCCGCCCAGACACGTTCGAGGTCACGAACGGCGACAGGGGAGTATTCAATCCTCATTTGCGTTTGCTGTGGAAGTGTGCCCGGACATCATCCTCGGACATCCATCCTTCTTCCTCTCCCGAGCGGATGCCCGTATTGAGCTCACACATCAGGCGGAGCATCGCCTTTGCCTTCTCAAATTCCTCATCGTCCGCAATATCGCGGATCGTAAAACGGCCACGTCCGTTGACCGTCAGATACACCGGTGAACCAGAGGAAACCTGTTCTAGAACGGTGTTGTAATTGCGCAAATCGGACACAGGGCTAATGATTGCCATGGACAGACCACTCCTTTCGATTCCATTATAGCATGAGCAAAAGTCTCGTTCAATACTTTACGAATAATTTTACGAATAATAGAGCACATCGAGATTTGTAAGGAATTCTGGCTGTGGTGCGTCTGAGTCGGTGATTAGGGTTAACAGGCTTCTCCTTACTCCCAGTCAAGTTCAAATTCAAGAAATATATTAATTCAGTGGTAGAACCATGAAACGTATGTTGCGAGGAGCAGTTCTATCCTCAACGCACATAGTCATGTTTTCATATCTGTTATAATGAAAATTGTGATTTAATAACAAAATGAACAGTGTTATCTGCTAATTTTGGATTCGGCTGGTTTTTTGCCCCCCTAGAAAAATTAGCTCTGCTAACACTCTGCTAATTTCACCCGGGGAAAACCGGGGTATTTTGGAGGGAAATGCGAACACTCAAAAACGTTAGAAATCCAGTAAAATAAGGTGCTCCAGGGGTGTTGAGGGGTTCCAAAGGCGAACGCTTTTTGGCACTCCTAAGCGACAGGCCGTGGGTTCGACTCCCGCCGGGATCACCAATTTAGCAAGAAAATCGCTTGTTTCAGATATGGATTTAACGTGAATCCGCGGCTGAAATGGGCGATTCTTTTTTGTGTTCAGCGTACGAAAATGCATACGCGACCGATTAGCTGATTGGAAATTTGCTAACGATTTTTCGCGCCTGCTAATGGCGGTTTGGGGAGGATGACTGTTTCCCTGCTAATTTTGAGAAGCGGTCAAATTTTACGCCGTTGGAAGGGATGATTCGTGCAGGACAACGGAGGGCGAAACGCTGCGATTTTCCTCCATTTCTGCGCGATGAATGGAGGTAGGTGGTGAGTACGGTTGTCGGATGGATATGCGGCAGGGGCTAATGTTTTTGGACGTGATGTTAGCGCGTTGGATGGTGGAGGTTAAGTTGCTCTGCCTCTCCGGCTGTGAGCAGCTCCAGATTCTCGCCGGTGGTTCGTAGTGAAACAGCGTAAACGCGAGCAGCGTCGGGACGCACAGCATCAGCAGCTCCCAGCTGGCCTTGTCCCGCCATATGCTCTTTTTCTTCACTCCGACTGATTTGCTCATGAAAGACACTCTCCGCTTTGTTTGATGAGTCCATTATACGTATTTCCATTTTCAGTTTCTACACACTTTTGACTCAATTCCGGCCATAAACGCAGAAAAAACGGTCACATTGCCATTCGATTGACATCTTAACAGCGCAATGCTACAATTTTCTCATCGAAAGGCCGCAGCATGAACAGCCGCCACATCGAGGCGCTCTCCGCCGGCGCGCTGGAATCGCGCTCTAATATTCCTCTCATCCGCGCGCGGTACAATGACGGGACATCACACAGGCTGAAGGAGAATCATCATGCGAATACTCTATGCAGAGGACGAGCGGGATCTAAACGACCTCGTGACGCGCCGCCTTGTCGCCGAGGGCTATGGCGTGGACAGCTGCCTTGACGGACAGCAGGCTTGGGATTATCTTCAGGCCGCCGATTACGACGCGGCGATACTGGACATCATGATGCCGCATCTGGACGGGCTGAGCGTGCTCAAAAAGCTGCGCGCCGCCGGCAAAACCACGCCCGTGCTGCTGCTCACCGCGCGCGACGCCATCGCCGACCGCGTGGCCGGGCTGGACAGCGGCGCGAACGACTATCTGGTGAAGCCCTTCGCGCTGGAGGAGCTGAGTGCCCGGCTGCGCGTGCTGACGCGTTCCCAGTTCGGCGCGGGCGACAGCAGACTCGTCGCGGGCGATCTGACGCTGGACACCGGCACGCGGCGCGTGAAGCGCGGGGGCGCTGAAATTGCGCTTTCAGCCCGGGAATATGCGCTACTGGAATACCTCATGCACAACAAGGACATCGTGCTTTCCCGCGAAAAGATCGAAAATCACGTCTGGAATTTCGATTACGAGGGCGGCACGAACGTCGTGGACGTGTACATCCGCTATCTGCGCAAAAAGATCGACGACGGCCATGAGCGCAAGCTGATCCACACTGTGCGCGGCATGGGCTATGTGCTGCGGGAGGAGACGCCATGAAGAGAAGCTCGCTCCAATGGAAACTCACGCTGTGGTTTTCCGCCGCGCTCGTGCTCATGGCCGTGCTGACATTCATCGTGGTGTTCTTCGTGAGCCATTCCGTCCTGCAAAAGCAGCTGCGCACAGAGCTGATACACACCGTCGAGGACAATGTGGACGAGGTCGAGTTTTACCGAAGCATCGCGCAGATGAATCAGGACGGCGACACCGACCACTACATCCGCTACGGCGTAGGCTATCTCGAAATCGACGACGATTTTCTCGATCAGGTGAACGGCATGACCACCGCGCTCTATCACGAAAACGGCTCTCTGCTCTACGGCGAAAACCCCATCGCCGCGGCGGGCATGCTGGCCTTTGAGGACGGCGTGTGCCGCACAGTCCGCGTGCGCGGAGAAACCTGGTATATATTTGATCGCCGCCTCGAGCAGAACACCCTTCGCGATCTGTGGCTGCGCGGCGTCGTGCCCGAAACGCGGGCCGACGCGCCGCTGCGCGACATCGTGTACGTCTGCGTCTGGAGCCTGCTGGCGCTCACGCTCATCGCCATTGCCGGCGGCGTGCTGATCGCCCGACGCGCGCTGAAGCCCCTGCGCGCCATGGCGCTCACCGCGGCGCAGATCAGCGGCGGCGACGACCTGAAAAAGCGCATGCCCGACGGCGGCAGCGACGAGCTGGCGCAATTGGCCGGCGCGTTCAACGGCATGATGCAGCGGCTGGACGACGCCTTCGAGGCCGAGCGGCAATTCGCCTCGGACGCGTCGCACGAGCTGCGCACGCCCATGGCCGTCATCATGGCGCAGTGCGAGGACGCGCTTTCCGGCGAGAAAACCGGCGCGGACTACCGCGAGGCGCTCTTCGTCATCCATCGTCAGGGGCGGCGCATGAACCGCATGATCTCCGGCATGCTGGAGCTCGTGCGCATGGAGCGCAAGACCGACCGCTATGCTCGCGAGCCGTTCAATCTGAGCGCGCTGACCGAGTCCGTCTGCGAGGACATGGCGCTGATCTGCGAGAAGAACATCGCCCTCACTACAGACGTCGAGCCGGATATTTCCATCACCGGCGATCAGACGCTCATCACGCGACTGCTCGGCAACCTCATCGGAAACGCCTACCGCTACGGCCGGGAAAACGGCCATATCATCGTCACGCTGCACCGCGCAGGCAGCGCGATAGAGCTGACTGTATCGGACGACGGCATCGGCATTGCGCCCGATCAGCAGAAAAAAATTTTCCGGCGGCTCTATCAGGGCGCGTCCGAACGATCGGGCGACGGCGCGGGGCTGGGGCTGGCCATGGCGCGGCAGATCGCGCGTCTGCACGGCGGCGAGCTGACCGTCGTGAGCGAGGAGGGCAAGGGCAGCGCCTTCACCGCCCGCTTCCCCATGCAATGACATATAATATAGAAGAGAGCGGGATCTCCGGCGGGAGGTTCCGCTCTCTTTGCGCCGGGCAGGCAATCAGCGCCGCCTGCGGACAAAAACGGGAGCGCCGCAGGCTTGAGGGCACTTTTCAGAGAACTGACGCGTCAGGCTGTTCTTTCGAAGGCGCACTGTTTGACGGCGCTTCAGCAAAACGGCAGGCTGCGCATTCGGAGGAATCGGCGCACGGCAAAAATTTTAAAAAAATGAGCGCTTCTCATTTTCATCTCATCTGCGTCCTGTATCATAAGGCCATACCAAACAAGGAGGCGACTTCAATGAAAACGACACTCAAATCCACGCTGAAAGCCCTGCTGACTCTGACGTTCATACTGACGCTCCTGCTGAACGGAACGGCCTTCGCGCAGAGCGCCTTCGACCAGACCGCCGCTGAAAATCTGGCTCTGGAAGCCGCCGGCGCGACCCGCGAGCGCGCGCTGCTCTTCCCCACCGAGATTGAAACCGAGCACGGCCAGACGGCCTATGACGTCGAATTCCGGTGCGACGGCTTTGAATACGAATACTGGATCAGCACGACCGACGGCGCGATCATCAAGAGGGCCTGGGCGCTGACGAGCCAGAAGACGCTGGAAATGGCCGCCTATCAGGACGCGGCCGCCATCGTGATCGGCGAGCAGCAGGCGCTGGACAAGGCGCTCGCCGACGCGGGGCTGACTGAAGCGGACATCACGCTGCTGGAAATCAGCCTGGACACCGACGATATGCTGCGGCTCTACGAAATCGAGTTTTACACCGCGACGGCCGAATACGACTATGACGTGGACGCGGTTTCCGGCACTGTGTGCGGCACAAGCATAGAATACTTCGCCGAAAACGAGACCGTGCGCCCCGGCCAGCAGCCCGCGAGCCCCGAAACCGTGGCCAGCGCTCAGGGAATCTCCCGCGAAAAGGCGCGCTCCATCGCGCTGAGCGACGCTTCTCTCTCCGCCGCCGACGTGACGTTCACCAAGACCAAGCTCGACCGCGAGGACGGCATGCTGGTGTACGAAATCGAATTTGTCACCGCTGCCGCCGAGTATGAGTACGAAATCGACGCGGTCACCGACGCCATCCGCGAAAGAAGCATTGAGACGCGCGCCACCGCTCAGCCCGCCGCCTCCAGCTATATCGGCGTGGATCAGGCCAAGAGCATCGCGCTGAAGCACGCGGGGCTCTCCGCCGCCGAGGTGTCCTTCACCAAGGCCAAGCTCGAGAAGGACGACGGCCTGCGCAAATACGAAATCGAATTCATCAAGGGCAGCACCGAGTACGAATACGAGATCGACGCGGCCACCGGAAGCGTCCTCGAATATGACGTGGAGCGCAGCGAGCCCGCCCCCTCAAACGACGACCGCCAGCCTGATCGCGACGACGATCACGACGATCATCACGATGATGACCGCGATGACGATCACGATGACGACGATGACGACGACGACGATTAAAGGCTGCAAGCAGCCCGGCTTCGCCGCCCT
>OIDZ01000141.1_pt1 | contig 21014 bp, 17 predicted proteins | sample 1581681 | NCBI WGS metagenome assembly OIDZ01 (sample SAMEA3882512, study PRJEB24775) | human gut metagenome | biome: human-associated habitat; feature: intestine environment; material: feces | place: Netherlands | collected 2009/2010
AACGTCTGCCGACGTAAAGTTGCGGGCCGGGCATGCCCGGCCCCTACGGGGTGGTGGATGGTTGGCGGGTGCTTACCGGGAGGTGCGGGCGGCATATAGGCCGCTCCCTACGGGCAGGCGTATTGTACTATCCGTATTCCGGACAAACATCATTCTATATCCAAAGAGGTGCTGCCCGCGCCTCTTTCTTTTTTTGTGGTGTCGTGTTATAATATATTATGTATAGTTATGTACAAAATTTACAGAGAAAGGTATTTATTCATCACCTATGCAGCATTTGAAAAACTTTAACTGGAAGAAATTTTTCTTGCAGGGGGTGCTCCCCTGCCTGCTGGCGGTGGCGGTGGGGTTCATCTCCCGCTATCAGCTGGAGCTGTCCGACGGCGTGACCGAGAGCTTTTTGCAGCTTCAATGGCCGCTCTACGCGCCGCTCAACGCGCTGACCGCCTTTTGCCTGACGCTGATTTTGTTTGCGCTGCTCGGCAAGTGGAGCCGCGCAACGGGCATTTCGGGCGCGGTGTTCACCATCATTGCACTCATCAACTACTACACCCGCGACCTGCACGGCTCGGCGCTGATGCCCCAGGACATTTTGAACCTCGGCACCGCCGCCGAGGTCATGGGCAGCTACACCCTGAAAATCACGCAGGACGTTGTGAAGATCGTGCTGCTCTACCTGCCGATTCTGGCGATTGTGTTCGTGCAGGCGCAGCTGGTCAAGGGTGCGCCTAAGCGCGCCGGCTGGAAGGCCCGCGGCGTGCGGGCGGCGGGCAGCGCACTGGGCGTGTTTCTGGTCATGTTCTTCGGCTACTTCGGCCCCGTGACCATCAAGCCCAAGACGACCTACGGCTGGGCGTGGCAGAACACCTACTACACTTACGGCTATCTGGCCGGGACGATTGAGGCCACCAGCCTGATGGCCGACCCTGTCATTGAGCCGGAGAACTACAACGACGCCGCGGCGGTGCACACCGCCCGCAAGGCCGACGACTACAACGCCCCTGCCAGCCCCGAGAGCGCCGAGGACTACCCCGACATTGTGCTGATCCTGTCCGAGAGCTTCTACGACTTTGACCTTGTCACCGACCTGCAGGCCGACACCGACATCATGCCGGTCACCAAGAACCTGCCCAACTCGGTCTACGGCCACACGATCAGCCCCCATGTGGGCGGCGGCACAAACTCCACCGAGTACGAGATGCTGACCTCCAACTCGCTGATCCTGATGCCCAGCATCACGCCGTTCAACTGGCTGAACCTGTACAACGCCAACAGCGTTGTCAGCTACCTCAAGGGTCTGGGCTACTCCACGATGGCCGCCCACCCCTACACGAACTCCAACTACCGCCGCGACTCCGCCTGGCTGGCGCTGGGCTTTGACGAGACCCATTTCCAGAGCGATTTTACCACGCAGGAGACCTACGGGGACCGCCCGTACCAGACCGACTCGGCCACCTACCGCGACTGGGAAACGATGTACGAGGCCATGCCGGAGGACAAGCCGCGGTTCAGCTTCCTGGTCTCCATCCAGAGCCACGGCGACTACGATATGAACGATGCGTCGCTGGATATTGTCCACGCCGCCACCGACTACGGCGACTACGATGCGCTGATGGACGAGTACCTGAGCTGCATCAAAATGACCGACGCCGCCGTGCAGGAGCTGTGCGATTACTTTACCGCGCAGTACGAAAAGACGGGCCGCAAGGTCATTGTGGCCATGGCCGGTGACCACGCGCCCAGCTTTGTGGCCCATGTGGCCGACCCCAGCTTTGCCGAAACCGACAACGAGCTGCAGATTCTCGAGCGCAGCACGCCGTTTTTCATCTGGGCCAACTACCCGCTGGAGCACACGGCAGCCGCCACCAGCACCACCGACCCGCTGAACCGCATGGACATGGTCATGCTGACCCCCACCCTGCTGCAGCAGGCGGGTCTGCCCCTGAGCGACTACTACGAGTACCTGCTGGAAATGAAGCACAACACCCCCGTTGTGACCGCCGCCAACGACTACATGAAGGTGGACGGCACCACAGCCGAGTACGGCGCAGACCCCGCGCTGGACGAGTGGGCCAAGGGGTATCTGATGCTGGAATACAACAATATCGGCGCGCACGCCAAGCGCGACCAGAGCATTTTTGACCCCGCCGAATAAAGAGGAGGCATCCCTATGACAGGTCTGAAACGAACCCCGCGCAGCCGCAGCGGCTTTACGCTGGTGGAGCTGATCGTGGTATTGGTGATTCTGGGCGTGCTGGCGGCCTTTGCCGTCCCGGCGCTGACCGGGTACATTGACAGCGCCAAGGAAAAGCAGGCCGTCAGCGAGACGCAGGCGTGTGTGATGACGGCGACCCGGCAGGGTGCGCAGAACTACGCCCTGGTGCAGAACGCATCGATAACGGAAAAAAGCGATGGTGCAGATGCTCTGACAAACTGGGCAGGCACGTTGACAAACGAGGTTCCCACCGTGACCGGCGGAGATGTAGCACTTACCGAGGGCAGCGGGCAGTATCTGCTGCATGTAAACAACCCGCCTGCGGGCAATATTACGCCTGCTGGGATTTCTTCGGATGCCGGGGTCAAGGGTACCGTGCAGGGGATGACCTGCAACGCCAGCGGGCAGGTTTTATACTTAGTGTATACCAGCGTCGATGGGATACAGGTCGTATACACGAACGCGGGAACCACCGCAAGTGTAAATATCGGCAGTGATGAGGCTGTTGTTGTGCCGACGCCGAAGAAGGATGACCACTCCGGCGGCGGTGAAACCGGTGGGGGCAGCACCGGGGGTGGCATTTCCGGCGGCGGTACGACCGGCAGCACTGTTACAGCAAATGAAAAGCAGTTCATTATCCACTTGCAGGATATTGAAACTAAAAACTCTGCGCCTTTTGCAAACAGAAAATATCACATTCAGAGCGGCGATAACTCCATTGATGTGACCTCTAATGAAAACGGTGATATTCTGTTGGATATTTCTCCTAAGGAACATCCTCGTCCCAACACTGTTATCGGGGATACGCTGACTACTATCACCGAAGCTGAAGTTCCTAATGGCTACCAAGTCATTCCCAGCAGTACAAAAATCTATATCAATGTTTTCAATGAGGGGGACGACTATCATCTCAATTCCATACAAAATAACGGAAATGACAATCCATTTGCTATCGATATGGATAAAAGGCAGCTTACCATTATGCGCTTTCCCGTTGCCAAATTGAATCTGCGCGTCACTGACCCTGATGAAAATCCGCTGTCCGGTGCTACCTTTGCTATTAAGGACGGCCCAACCCTTGTTGGCGAATTCACCAGTGATAGTAAAGGAGAATACTCCATTCCTGTCAAACTGCATGAGGGAGATAACATCGGGTATTCTGCTTTCCTAACTACCGGAGATCAAACTGGCCAAACTTATGTTATAAAGGAAACTCCTCCTGCCGGATATAAGGGAGACTTCACATGTTCTTTTCATTTATATTATAAGCCATATCCCGCTACTCCGACTCCCCATAATACAACCTGGTTCCGTATTGATGATTTTGGCTTCAAACAGGGTACATATAGTCTGGAAAAGACTGTTGGTGATCAGGATACTTTTCATGTCACACACAACAAAAGCTAACTCTGCACTGTCTATATCCGTAAAATTGATAACGCCGGAAATCCTGTATCCAACGCCAATCTAAAAGCTGACAATACCAGCAGCTTCGTTACGCCAGAGCATAAACTACAGGATACAACCAAAATATAGCAGACTGTCGAAAAACGCTTGTAGGGTCGAGCATTGCTCGCCCGTGCCCGTTTGCCTTGCAAGAAAACTGTCCCGGAAAATGCGTTGCTGCGGTAAGTTGGCGGGCGGCCAATGGCCGCCCCTACGCACGCAATAAGGCAAGAATGCAATTTATTGACGGTCTGCTATATAATTTCACCCTCAATCAATAAGAAAGCCCCCACCCAGCCGCAGAACATCTACGGTTGGGTGGGGGTGGTTTTATTTGTAGAGATTGCAGGGGCGCGGCGGCAGCGGCAACGCTCCCGGGCGGCTATGGGATTTGCCCCTGCGTTCTCTGCCAATCACAAAAACTCTTTCCAGTAAATCTCTGCGCTTCTCGTCATCTCCCGGGAAAAGTCGCTCGCGTACTTGCGCTTGCAAAATGCCTGCACGGCTTTGTCAAAGTCGTAGTCAAGCTGGCCGTTGGCGGCGGCTTTCGCCGCAAAGTCGGCGCGCAGCTCGTCGGGCGTGCGGTCCGTGTACACATTCTCGCAGACGACGGCCTGCTCGGCAAAGCGGGCGGGCTTGGGGCGGCGCTGCTGCTGCTCCGTGGGGCGGCCAAACACCAGCATACAGGCGGGCACAACGTACTGCGGCAGGTGCAGGGCGTCGCGCATGGCCTCAGCATTCTCGAGGACGTCGCCTATGTAGCAGCTGCCGATGCCCAGAGACTCGGCGGCGACCACGGCGTTCTGGGCGGCAATGCAGGTGTCGGCCACGGCCAGCATCAAGTCCCCTGCCCCGGGCTTGCGGGCGTCCGTGATGCCCGCAGCGTGGTAGGCGTTGAGCCAGCGGCGGCAGTCGGCCAGGAACACCAGCACCAGCGGCGCCCCGGCAATGAACGGCTGGTGGTCGCACAGGTCGGCCAGCGTGGCCTTCAGCGCCGGGTCGGTGATGTCCAGGATCGTGTACAGCTGCTGGTTGCCCGCCGTCGGTGCCTGGAACGCCGCGTTCAGGATGGCCGCCCGCTCGTCCGGCGTGACGAGGTCGGGGGTGAATACCCGCACGCTTTTGCGGGCGGAGAGAGCGGAGAGGATAGCGTTGTTTTCCATAATAAGCTCCTTTAAGCCCTCCCCCGAGGGGGAAGGCAAATCAAAATCAATTTTTCCGTTTCTTCAAAAACTTCCCGATCAGCGTATCCAGCATGCTCAGCACCTCGCGGATGTTCAGCACGCAGACCAACGCGGTGATGCCCACGACGGGCAGCGCCCAATGGGTCAGGTTCATCATGCACCAGATCTCCGCCAGCACCAGCGCCAGATTCAGCACAAGCCACGCCGGGTGGAAGTCGATCTCCAGCAGACCGCGGGTCGAGTAGGCGCGCAGCAAAAATACCAGCATCAGGCTCAGGAAGCTGGCCGGGGTTACGCCCCACGGGCCCCACTGCAAAATGAACAGGTAGTTCAGAATCAGGTTCAGCACCGCACCGGCCAGCATTGTGAACAGCGAGCCGGTAGACCGTTTATACACGACGTAGACGCTGTTCAGGAACTGGTTCAGGCAGGTCAGCATCGAGCAGAGCGTCAGGAACGGAACAAACGTCCAGGCGTCAAAATATTCAGCCTTGAACACCCGCATGAGCAGCTGGCACAGCATGATGATGCCCGCCACGCAGCAGAACAGCACACTGGCATACACGCGGAATATCTTGGAGAAGAACGCCTCGCGGTCCGTCTCCTCGGTCACGGCGGAGAGCTGCCACGCCTCGTAGAAGATGCTGCCCAAAATCGTGATGATCTGCGGCAGGAAGTACCCCGCCGACAGCAGCCCGACCCAGTGGTTGCCGCTGCGGCCCGCGTAGCCCTCGCACATGCCCTGCACAAAGAACATATCGCTGGCGTTGATGATCCAAAAGCTGATGGACGCCGGGATCATCGGCAGGCAGTAGCGCAGCATCTCCTTCCACAGCGCCTTGTCAAACGCCTTGGGCTTGAAGTACCGCCAGCACCCGCCCGCAATGAACACAAACACCATGGATGTCAAATCTGCCAGCGCGTTTGCCAGCAAAAAGCCGGCTGCGCCCATTTTTAAGGTGCTCAGGAACAGCAGGTAGTAGAGCAGCAGGCTCAGCGTTGTCAGTACACCGTCTATGGCGACCAGCCGGTTCAGCATCCGCGAGCGGATGAACTGGGTACACAGCGTTCTCATACAGCTGGCCAGCACGCAGAGGTACAAAAAGCCCAGGTACTCCGCAGCGTTGGGGATGAGCCGCACCAGCGGCATGGCCAGCAGCAGCACCACAAAGCCCAGCCCGATAGTCGCCGCGCCGTTGACAAAGACGCTGGATTTGTTGGTCGCTTTGTCCAGCCCGAACCGGATGACCGCATAGGCCACGCCAAGGCTGACCACCGGGATCAGCAGGTTTGTGGCCTGCTGCAAAAGGCTGGACACGCCCATAACGTCCGGCGAGTCGAGCGCGTAGCTCAGATACGGGCGGATGAAGAAGCTGAGCAGCTTGGAGCTGAAGTTGGAGATGGCAAACAGCAGCGTATTGCTGACCAGCGTCGTATATTTTTTCTGTGGAGACGGCAAGATGGGAACCTCCCTTGTTTGTAGAGTATGAAGTCTTCCCCTCCGGGGGAAGGTGGCCGAGCGAACGCGAAGGTCGGATGAGGGCAAACCTTCCGCCGGCGCCCCGTTCACGGGCAATCGCGGCAAACTCCCGCTCTCATCGCAGCTTCAGCATCCGTTCCCGCTGCTTATAATCCGGCAGCACCTCCGCCACCGCGGCCCAGAACGCCGGGCTGTGGTCGGGGTGGGCAAAGTGGCAGAACTCATGCACAACAACGTACTCCTGCGCGGGCAGCGGCATCGTGCAGAGCCGCCGCGCAAACGCCAGCGTGCCGGTGCGCAGACTGCACGACCCCCAGCGGGTGTTCATGTCGCGCACCGCAATTTTGGGCATCGCGCCGCCCGGGCAGGTCGCCGCAAACTGCGGATAGTATGCCCGGCACAGCGCCTGCATATAGGCCAGCGCCTCGGCCTTGGGCGGCAGCGCGGGAGCCTCGGCGGCCTCTCGTTCGCGCCGGGCCGCGGCACGCGCCTGTGCGGTGCGCACCCAGTCGGCCCGCGCCGTGACAAAGGCGTCCACATAAGCCGCAGGCACCCGCGGCGACGCACTGGCCGCCACACTGCCGTCGGCCCGCACGCGCAGGTTGATGTTGCGCACCTGCCGCCGCGTCAGCGTGTAGGTGATGCCGCCCGCCGTCCGCTCCATGCCCGGCCCCCCTTTTGCAAAAGTATATAGTTTATTGTACACGCATTTGCCCAAAAGTGCAACAGTTGCCTGCGGCGGCGCCTTGTGGTATGATACTGCCAAAAGGGGGCTTTTGCATGAAATCGCTGTTTTTTGTTCTGCCCGCCCTGCTGCTGGGCCTGACGGCCTGCGGCGCGCCGGTGGCCGCCGTGACCCTGCCCGACACCGTGCAGGTCGAAAAGACCCAGACCGCCGAGACCGCCGTCCTCTACGAGGATGCCGACGGGCGTGAGGTCAGCCCCCGCCGCGCCGCCCTGACCGAGTGGCGCTGGTCTGTGGCCGATGACACGATTGCCGAGGTCGATCCCAGCGGCATTGTGACCGGTCTGCGCGGCGGCTCGACCACCCTGACGCTGCAAAGCGCCGACGGGAAAATTTCCGCCAGCTGCCCGGTGCAGGTGTCCAGCCCGCTGCGCGGCATTGCTTTGGACGATTACACGCTGTATTTTGACGACCGCGATGTCGTTATCATCGACTACGACGGCACGGCGCACCACACCCTGGCCTACGCCAGCCGCGTCGGCGCAGTCTGCCATCTTCTGCCGGAGGACACCACCGACCACCCCGCCGTGACCTATCACATCGCCGACGAGCGCATCGCCCGCTTCGACGGCTCCTGGCTCGTCCCCGTGAATTACGGCACCACGACCCTGACCGCCGACTGCGGCGGGTTTACAGCGCAGTGTACCGTAACGGTGGTCAGGCCGGAGGAATAGGCAAAAGAAGCGGTCGCCTCCGCAGCAGGCTGTTCGATTCCCGCACGGTTCACCTTTTACGCCCGACACCTATTAAAAAGCGTATACAAAGAAAAAAGCACTACCTCAAACGAAGTAGTGCTTTTGGGTGACCCTCCCGTCCATCTCCCGCGCCCTAAAAACAGCCCGCGGGGCTGTTTTTGCCCCGCGGGACGCGGACGCGGGGCCCGGGCTGTTCGATTCCCGTACTCCTCTACTCCTTACAATGTATAATAAAAAGAAAAAAGCTCAACCTCTTGCGAAGTTGAGCTTTTTGGTGACCCGTACGGGAATCGAACCCATGTTACAGCCGTGAAAGGGCCGTGTCTTAACCGCTTGACCAACGGGCCATATAATACAAGATTTCGCTAAAACAGCAAGCAACTTATCGGCTACTATTGCAACCGACCCCCAAGTATTTTAGCGAAATCCTGTATCATGTGGTAGCGGTAACTGGATTTGAACCGGTGACACTTCGGGTATGAACCGAATGCTCTAGCCAACTGAGCTATACCGCCATGTGGTGTGCATCTCAAACGGTGCTCCATTAGTATACGGGTTTCGGCACCATTTGTCAAGCATTTTTTTGAATTTTTTCAAAAAGTTTTTTTCCCTCTTCTGCGCCGGCAATGCTGCGGCACAAATAGCGCAGCCATAGGCTTTGCGGGCATCAGCTGGCAGCCATTCCCGGTGTTGTTTCGATTTTTGTTCCTGCATTATACAACAATAGCGCAATAAAGTGCAGTACAAAATTCTTCATTTTTTCAGGTTTTACCCGGTTTGTTCATTTTATTTTAAGCTACGAAACTTTTTGCGGATTTTTCGCATTTAATATATTGACATAGTAGTACCCCAGTGTTAAAATAAGTTAAAAATCGGCGTTCGTTAAAAGTGTGTCGAAGATGAATCATTCGTAACTTTAAGGAGAACACTCGCTATGAAATATTCTTGGCAGCGCCAGATTATTCTGGAAACCATTCAAGAGCATAAAGAGCATCTTTCTGCGCAGCAGATTTACGGTTATGCCCGTGAGCGCTGCCCTCATATCAGCCTGGGCACGGTGTACCGCAACCTGAATACCCTGGCTGATAACGATATGATCGGCCGCGTTGGCATGATCAGCGGTGCCGAATGCTTTGACTGGGACCCCAACTCCCATGAGCATTTTTACTGCCGCAAGTGCCACAAGATCATTAACCTTGATCTGCCGGAAGGCGAGCTGAACGCCCTGATCAAAAATGTTCCCGGCCTGCGTATTGAAGGCCACTGCCTGACCGTGACCGGCGTTTGCGCCGAATGTGCCAGCAAAGAATAACTTTGCCGGGACAAAGCGCCACCGTCCTACCCTTGCAGGATCAATCCTCCCAACTTGTCATCATCTTTTCCTCTCCGCTCTTCCCCGTTTTTGTGGGGAAGAGCTTTTTTGTACCCTTTGGCACTTTTCTGCATCCTTTTTCAACTGCGATATGCGGGCTTCATGTGGCAAATATTCAATTTAATGAATAAAAATGCAAATAGTCCGTTTTGTTTTTTCCCTTTACGCCGCAAAATGCAAGCTCTAGAACAAAGTTGTCTCTATAAGTTGAAATTTCCTTGTGCAATATGCCGTGTTGCAATTTGTTGCAGGGCGTGTATAATAAGAAGCATGAAATGAATAAATATTCAGCCGCTTCGGCGGATAGAATTTTGAAAGAGGGCAGTTCTTATGAAAAAGAAAAAGGAAGATATTAAAAAGGTTGTTCTGGCTTACTCCGGCGGTCTGGATACCTCCATCATCATTCCCTGGCTGAAAGAGAACTACAACAACTGCGAAGTTGTTGCTGTTTCCGGCGACGTTGGCCAGGGCACTGAGCTGGACGGCCTGGAAGAAAAGGCCCTCAAGACCGGCGCTTCCAAGCTGTACGTTCTGGACCTGAAGAAAGATTACGTTGAGAACTACATCTGGCCCTGCCTGAAAGCCGATGCCAAGTACGAAGAGTACCTGCTGGGCACCTCTCATGCTCGTCCGTGCATCGCAAAGGCACTGGCTGAGATTGCCAAGAAAGAGAATGCCGATGCCATCTGCCATGGCTGCACCGGCAAGGGCAACGACCAGGTTCGTTTTGAGCTGACCCTAAAAGCACTGGCCCCCGAAATGGCCATCATCGCCCCGTGGCGTGAGTGGGACATCAAGAGCCGTGACGAAGAGATCGATTACGCCGAGGCACACAACATTCCCCTGCGTATCAACCGTGAGACCAACTACTCCAAGGACAAGAACCTGTGGCATCTGAGCCACGAGGGTCTGGACCTCGAAAAGCCCTCTCTGGAGCCGCAGTACAACAAGCCTGGCTTCCTGGAGCTGGGTGTTTCCCCGGAGCAGGCACCGGATACCCCGTCCTATGTTACCATCCACTTTGAGAAGGGCATTCCCACCGCTGTGGACGGCAAGGAGATGGACGGTGTTGCCCTGATTGAGTACCTGAACAAGATCGGCGGCGAGAATGGCATTGGCCAGCTGGATATCGTTGAGAACCGTCTTGTCGGCATGAAGAGCCGCGGCGTGTATGAAACCCCCGCCGGCACCATCCTGTACAAGGCTCACAACGTTCTGGAAACCATCACCATCGACAAGGATGCTTTCCACTTCAAGGAGTCCGTTGCTCAGAAGATGGGCGAGCTGGTTTACGATGGCAAGTGGTTCACCCCGCTGCGTGAAGCCCTGAGCGCATTCACCGACGACCTGCAGAAGACCGTTACCGGTGATGTGAAACTGAAGCTGTACAAGGGCAACCTGATCAACGCTGGTGTTACCAGCCCGTTCACCCTGTACGATGAGCAGACTGCTTCCTTCGGCGAGGATGAGGATTACGATCAGTTTGATGCAAACGGCTTTATCAACCTGTTTGGCCTGCCCATTGCTGAGCGCGCCAAGCTGGCAAAGAACTGGCCGGAAGTAAAGTAATCGCATTTTTCCATTAACAAAACTGCCGCCAGGGAGGCATTGACCCCCTTGGCGGCTTTGGCGTTCCAGTATATACTATAAGAATAATGAATAAATAATAATGATGGTGGACCGTCGTGCCTGCGGCACAGCTCAAAAAAAGCCAAGGTCGCAGCAAACATCAGACTGAGCCCCCATTAAAAGGCTGTATCTATTTTATTTGCGCACGCGGCGCGCACACCAACATGTTTCATTATTCTTTATTCTCTATTCATTACAATAACACCGGAGGTTTTCTTATGCCCCAACTTTGGCAGGGACGTTCCAGCAAAGCGGTGGACAGCCGCGTGAACGACTTTAACTCTTCCATCCGCTTTGATGCGCGGATGATCGAACAGGATATTCACGGCAGCATAGTACACTCTGCTATGCTGGGCAAGCAGGGCATCATCTCCCAGCAGGATGTGGACGATATCCACAAGGGCCTGCAATCCATTTTGAACGATCTGCACAGCGGCGCGTTGGAAATTGACCCCAATGCCGAGGATGTGCACACCTTTGTGGAGCAGACTCTGACCGCCCGCGTGGGCGATGCTGGCAAGCGGCTGCACACCGGCCGCAGCCGCAACGACCAGGTTGCGCTGGATATCCGCCTGAACCTGCGGGAAGCATCGCTCCACTTGCAGGGGCAGATCAAGGAATTGATCCTGACCATCTGCGACCAGGCAGAAAAATCTTCTTCCTATGTTATGCCCGGTTACACCCATCTGCAGCGTGCCCAGCCGGTCACCTTTGGCCACCAGCTGATGGCTTACGCCTGGATGCTGCTGCGCGACTTGGGCCGCATGCAGGACGCCACCGCCCGCATGGACGCTGAGTGCCCGTTGGGTTCCGGCGCTCTGGCTGGCACCACCTACCCGCTGGACCGTTTTTATACGGCACAGGAGCTGGGCTTTGCTGCTCCCTGCGGCAACTCGATCGATGGCGTATCTGACCGTGATTTCTGCATTGAGTTGACCAGCGCCATGGCCACCTGCATGATGCATCTGTCCCGCCTGTCGGAAGAGATCATCCTGTGGTGCAGCTGGGAGTTCAAGTTCATTGAGCTGGACGACGCTTTCACCACCGGTTCTTCCATTATGCCGCAGAAGAAAAACCCGGATGTGACCGAGCTGATCCGCGGCAAGACCGGCCGCGTTTACGGCGACCTGAACACCCTGCTGGTTATGATGAAGGGCATCCCCCTCGCCTACGACAAGGACATGCAGGAGGACAAGGAAGCCGTATTTGACGCGGTGGACACTTTGGAGCTGTGCTTAAAAACCATCACCCCGATGCTGGCCACCATGACGCCGCTGCCCGCCAACATGCGCCGCGCCGCCGCCAAGGGCTTTATCAACGCAACGGACTGCGCCGACTACCTGACCAAGAAAGGCATGCCGTTCCGCGATGCTTACAAATGCACCGGCACCATGGTGGGTGCCTGCATCCGGGCAGACAAAACGCTGGAAGAGCTGACGCTGGACGAGTTTAAGCAGTACAGTGATCTGTTTGAGGCGGACATCTATGACGCCATTGACCTGACGCACTGCTGCGAGGGCCGCACCAGTTACGGCGGCCCCACTCAGGCCAGCGTGCTGAAACAGATCGCGGATGTAAAAAGCAAAATCAACTGCTGAACGCTGTAATAGATATGGGTTTGTTTGGGATGGCTAAGTATAAAATTTTTGTGGATGGTTCTTCCGGCACAACCGGCCTGCGCATTGCGGACCGCCTGGCCGCACGGGATGAATTTGAGATCCTGCACATTTCCGAAGCCGACCGCAAGGATGTAAACGCCCGCGCTGCCGTGATTAACCAGAGCGATCTGAGCTTTTTGTGCCTGCCGGATGCTGCAGCCAGGGAGGTTGTGCCCCTGCTGCGCCCCGATGTGCGTATTCTGGACACTTCTACCGCACACCGCACCGCGCCGGATTGGGTGTATGGCCTGCCGGAGCTGCATGGCAAACGGGATGCTCTGCGCACCGCCAACCGCGTGGCTGTTCCGGGCTGCTATGCCACCGGCTTTATCACGCTGGTGGCCCCGCTGGTGGAGCTTGGCCTGCTGGCTGCAGATTATCCGCTGACCTGCCACGGGCTTTCCGGTTATTCCGGCGCAGGCAAAAGCGGCATTGCCCAGTACCGCGACCCGGAGCGCGACATTGCCTTTGAAAGCCCGCGCCCCTACGGCTTAACGCTGGATCACAAGCACCTGCCGGAAATGCAGAAGATCTGCGGCCTTGCGGAGCCGCCGGTGTTCTGTCCCATTGTAGATGACTACTACTGCGGCATGGAAGTTACCGTTCCCCTGCGTCTGGACCTTGTGGGCCACAGCGCTGAGGAGCTGGCCACCGCTTTGCAGGAGTATTACGCAGGCGAAACCATGATCAAGGTGCACGCTTTGGGCACTGCCCCCAAGTTCCTGCCCGCCAATACGCTGGCCGGCAAGGACACCTTGGAAATTTACCCCACTGTTTCCCCCGACGGCAAGCGGATGCTGCTCATCAGCCTGCTGGACAACCTTGGCAAAGGCAGCTCCGGTGCCGCCGTGCAGTGCATGAACATCATGCTGGGGCTGGAGGAAACGAAAGGGCTGGAATTGTAAGTTAGGGCAATACCGCATAATTCTAAGTGCCGATACGGCGAGCGAGGTGCGGCAGCTGCTAAGCCAAAAGCGCAGATAATACTGGATGTCTTATCGAGCATTTTGGCAACGCAGATGCCGTGCCGCAGCTGCCGGAGCGGTGCTTAAGCCGCAAGGCGGGAATTGTGCGGTGTTGCCTAAGGAGTTAGGAGTTTTCCGGTATGTTGGCCTGCTGGCCGCATGGCACCGCTTTGGTGTGGTTTGTAGGGAACGGTCTTGACCGTTCCGCAGCTGTCTTTACCGGGTGGGTTCCGTTTCTTCTGATTTTTGATGTTATTTGTGGGAAAGAGGAAAAGTAACATGGCAAAGTATAAGGTCATTTCCGGCGGCGTTTGTGCTGCCAAGGGTTTTTCTGCTTCCGGCGTACATGCCGGGTTCCGGGCCAATCCCAACAAGCTGGATCTGGCCATCATCAAGGCGGATGTACGCTGTGCCGCTGCCGGTGTTTACACCACCAACAAGGTGTATGGCGCCCCCATCAAGGTTGACCGCGCCCACCTGGTGGACGGCCACGCACAGGCTGTTCTGGTGAACAGTGGCAACGCCAACACCTGCGCCGCCAACGGTGTGGATCTGGCCAATGAGTGCTGCGCCCTGGTGGCCCAGCAGCTGGGCATTGCAGCCGAGGATGTTCTGCCGGCTTCCACCGGCGTTATCGGCCAGCCCATGACGATTGACCCGTTCGCCCGCGGTATTCCCGCCGCAGCGGCCAGGCTGCAGGCCAGCGCCGAGGGCAGCAGCGAAGCTGCCAAGGCCATTATGACCACCGATACTTACGAGAAAGAATATGCCATTGAATTTGAGCTGGCCGGCAAAACCTGCCGCCTTGGCGCGATCGGCAAGGGCAGCGGCATGATTGCCCCCAACATGGCCACCATGCTGGCGTTCTACACCACCGATGCTGCCGTCAGCCCGGAGCTGCTGCAAAAGGCACTGCGCGCCGTTGTGCCCACTACCTACAACCAGATGAGCGTTGACCTGGATACCTCCACCAACGATACCCTGCTGCTGCTGGCTTCCGGCCTGGCGGGCAACGAGCCTGTTGTGACCGAAGGCCCGGAGTATGACAAATTTCTGGCTGCCCTGGGCGCTGTGGCGGAGCATATGTGCGCCTTGCATGCTTCTGACGGCGAGGGTGCCACCCACCTGATCACCTGCGAAGTGACCCACGCCCCCACCCACGAGATTGCCCGCGCCGTGGCAAAGAGCGTTGTCTGCTCCAACCTGTTCAAGGCCGCCGTGTTTGGCCGCGACGCCAACTGGGGCCGCATCCTGTGCGCCATCGGCTATACGCCGGGGGATTTTTCCATCGACAAGGTCAGCGTGCGCATTGCCAGCAAGGCAGGCGAGGTGTTTGTGTGCGAAAACGCCGCCTACCATCCGTTCAGCGAGGACGAAGCCTATGCGGTTCTGGGCGAGCACGACATCCTGGTCAAAGTCGATATGGGCACCGGCGAAGCCAGCGGCAAAGCCTGGGGCTGCGATCTGACCTATGACTATGTTAAGATCAACGGCGATTACCGGACCTGATTTTGCAATTAGAAATTAGGAATGAGGAATGAGCAATGAACGGCTCGTTTAGGCTTGTAGCTTTTAATTTGTGCGCACACCGCCAACTCCTAACTCCTAACTTATCTTGCTACTTTTACGTTTGGGGAGCGATTTATGAAAAACGAGGAAATGGCGCTGCTTTTTTCGGAAGCCACGCCCTACATCCAGAAATATCACGGCAAAACCCTGGTGATCAAATACGGCGGCAATGCCATGGTAAACGAGGAATTGAAACTGGCCGTTATGAACGACCTTGTCACCCTGACCCTGCTGGGTGTGCGCGTTGTGCTGGTACACGGCGGCGGCCCGGCCATCAACCAGATGCTGAACCGCGTGGGCAAGGAATCCAAGTTTGTCAACGGCCTGCGTTATACCGATAAAGAAACCATGAGCATTGTGCAGCAGGTTCTGGCCGGTCAGGTCAACAAGGATCTGGTTGCGTTGCTCAAGGGCCGCGGCGTTGGCCTGTGTGGTCTGGACGGCCACACCATCACCTGCTCCCGCAAGAGTGATGTAGACCTGGGCTATGTGGGCAACGTGGAAAAAGTGGACACCACCCTGATTGAGCACCTGCTCAACGATGGCTTTATCCCGGTCATTGCCACGGTTGGCATGGATGAAAACGGCATTGCCTACAACATCAACGCCGATACTGCTGCAGCCGCCATTGCTATTGCCCTGCACGCCGAAAAGTTCGTTTCCATGACGGATATTGTCGGCCTGCTGTATGACAAGGACGATGAATCCACCCTGATCCCCGAAGTGGAGATTTCCGAGATAGAGGGCTACAAGGCACATGGCGTCATCTCCGGCGGCATGATCCCCAAAATCGAGGGCATGGCCGATGCCATTTATGAGGGTGTGCATGAGGCGGTTATCATTGATGGCCGTGTTCCTCATTCTATTCTGCTGGAAATGTTCTCTGACCGTGGTTCCGGCACCCTGTTCTACCGCCGCGGCAACCGATGATTTAATTTTACGGGGATTCGCGGGGGATTTTGTACCTTTTTTGAAAAAAAGGTACCGAAAAAACTTCCAATATATTATAATATAAAAATAGTGCAAGCTGGCCGTGGGTACATAGCATGTACTTACGGCACAGTTATTCATTCGCCTATTTTTTAGGTTTATTCCTGAATAATCCGGCTGCCAACCCTTCCAGACCTCCCAAGGAGGGAATACCATGAATACCGAAAAAGTCATCAAACGTGACCAGAAATACATCATGCACACCTATGCCCGCAGCCCGCTGGTGCTGGAGCACGGCGAGGGCATGTATGCCTATGATGCAGACGGCAAAGCCTATCTGGACTTTACCTCCGGCATTGGCGTAAACGCGCTGGGCTACTGCCACCCGGCCTGGGTACAGGCCGTTACCATGCAGGCCACCCGTTTGCAGCATTCTTCCAACCTGTATTACACCGCCCCCTGCGGCAAGCTGGCCAAGCGGCTGTGCGCCCGCACCGGGCTTGACCAGGTGTTTTTCGGCAACTCTGGTGCCGAAGCCAACGAAGGTGCCATCAAGTGCGCCCGCAAATACAGTGTGACCACCTATGGTCCCGACCGCAACAAAGTTCTGACGCTGGTCAACTCGTTCCATGGCCGCACCCTTGCCACCCTGACCGCCACCGGCCAGGATGTTTTCCACAAGGATTTCGGCCCCTTCCCCGCTAACTTCGGCTACATCCCCGCCAACGATTTTGACACATTCAAGGCCGCTGTGGATGATTCTGTCTGCGCTGTTATGATGGAGATGGTACAGGGTGAAGGCGGCGTGGTTGCGCTGGACGCCGACTATGTGCAGAGCGTTGCCGACTACTGCCACGCCCACGATATTTTGATTATTGTGGACGAAGTACAGACCGGCGTGGGCCGCACCGGCACTTTCTTGGCCTGCGAGCAGTTCGGCCTGAAGCCGGATCTCGTCACCCTGGCCAAGGGGCTGGGCGGCGGCCTGCCCATCGGTGCCGTGCTGGCAAGCAAAAAGGTTGCCGATACCATGGGTCCCGGCTCTCACGGTTCCACCTTTGGCGGCAACCCGGTCGTCTGTGCAGGCGGCTGCGCTGTGCTGGACGCCATGGATGATGCGTTCATGCGCAACGTCAACGCCCGCGCCGCCCAGCTGCGGGAGGGTCTTGCCTCTCTGCCGCATGTCGCATCTGTCAGCGGCATGGGCCTGATGGTCGGCATTGCCTTTGCCGATGACGTAAAAGCCGCCGATGTGCGCGCTGCCTGCGAGCGCAAGGGCCTTCTGGTGCTGACCGCCAAGACCCGCCTGCGCCTGCTGCCCCCGCTGATTTTGAGCGAAGCAGACGTTGCCAAGGCACTGGCTATTCTGGATGACGTGCTTTCATCCATGTAACTGATCAGGAGGGTTTTCATGGAGCATTTACTCAAGTTAAGCAGCCTGACCCCCGATGAGATCATCCACATTCTGGATGTCGCCGATGAATACAAGCGCCTGCACAAAGCAGGCACTGACCCCAAGGATCTGCAGGGCAAGGCCATTGCCCTGATGTTTGGCAAGCATTCCACCCGCACCCGCACCAGCCTGGAGGTCGGCATCTACCAGATGGGCGGCCTTGGCACCTATCTGAGCGCCGCTGACATGCAGATCGCCCGCGGCGAGCCGATCCAGGATACCGCCCGCGTGCTGGGCCGCTATTACGATGCTATTGTGTACCGCACCTTTAAGCAGAGTGATGTGGACGCCCTGGCCAGGTACAGCGGCGTGCCGGTAGTTTCCGGCATGACCGATTACGCCCATCCCCTGCAGGTGTTGACTGACCTGATGACGGTGCGGGAGTACAAGGGCAAACTGGCCGGGCTGAAAGCCGGTTTTGTGGGCGATGGCTACAACATGGCCAACAGCCTGATCGTGGGCTGCCTGATGATGGGCATGGACTTTACCATTGCCTGCCCGAACGGCTACCGTCCCTCCGCCGATGTGCTCTTCTTTGCGCGGGAATATGGCGACCACTTTAAGTTGACCACCGCCCCGGACGAAGCCGCCCGCGGTGCCGATGTGCTGTTCACCGATGTGTGGACCAGCATGGGCATGGAGCGCGAAACCGAGCGCCGCCGCCGGGATTTCAACGGCTTCTGCCTGGATGCAGCCCGCATGGCGCTGGCCAAGCCGGACTGTATCGTGCAGCATCCCCTGCCCGCCCACCGCGGCGAGGAGATCACCCCCGACGTTTTTGAAACCCATGCAGACGAGATTTTTGATGAAGCCGAAAACCGCCTGCATGTAGAAAAAGCCGTGCTGGGCATTTTGCTGGCCGGCAAATAACGCATAACCCTTTGCACCGCCCGCCCCCCTGGGGTTGGCGGTGCTTTTGTTTTTTTACTGGTAAGATACCACTTTGATGTGGTACTCATTTTTCGCCATTCTGCGCCACGCGGCAAGCTGTTCCACTGTGGGGGTGGCAAAGGATGCGCTGGGCTTTTCAAGCCCCAGCTGCGCGTATTACCATGCCGACCAGTGCCACACCTACCATAACCCCGGCAGCACGCCAACCCGCGCGGCCATGGTGATCCAATATACCGCACAATAAAAAAGGCAAAAAATAAAACCCGAACGGCCACTGCCCCGTTCGGGTTTTATTAAAAAGAAGGAGAAAAACAGAGCGTCCCCGATTTTTGCCTTAAAACGATAACCCACCCCTCTACTGATGAGCTCGTAAGCTCAATCCGGGGCGCTCTGGCAAGCCTCTTCTTTTTAGGGAAATACTTAATTAAAAAACAAAATGCGCCTTGGAAGCAGCGGATCTGCTATTCCAAAGCGCCTTTGCTTCTTGCTAGTATAATACAATATTCCCGCACAAAATGCAAGGGGTTCAATGTACAACCCGCAAAAATTATGCACTGCATTTTTGTGCAGTTTTACCATGTGTTTTCGCGTGGTGTACAAAATAAAACAGCGCACGGAGCTGCACTTTGTGCCGTTCCGTGCGCTGTTGTTTTTATTCAGTTCCGGGCCGAATCAGACCTTCGGTTCAACCTTGACGGTCCAGCCCTTGGTATCAGGCAGCTTCCCCCACTGGATACCGGTCAGGGTATCGTACAGCTTCTGGGTCAGGGGGCCGATCTTGCCGCCGCTGATGTTGGCAACCTTGCCTTCCCAATCCAGCTCCTTAACGGGGCTGACAACAGCTGCGGTGCCGGTGCCGAACACTTCTTCCAGCTTGCCTTCCTCGGCAGCCTTCATCACATCAGCAATGGCCAGTTTGCCCTCGATAACCTCGTAACCCCAATCCTTGAGCAGCTCAATGATGGAGCGGCGGGTAACGCCGGGCAGAACAGTGCCGGTGCAGGCAGCGGTGTAGATCTTGCCGTCGATCTTGAACATGATGTTCATAGAGCCGACTTCTTCCACATACTTCTTCTCAACGCCATCCAGCCACAGAACCTGGCTGAAGCCCTTTTCCTCGGCAAGCTCGCCAGCCTTGATGGAAGCAGCGTAGTTGCCGCCGCACTTGGTAAAGCCGGTCAGGCCCGGGGCTGCACGGATGTACTCGTCCTCAACATAAATGCGGACGGGATCCAGGCCCTCGGCATAGTAAGCGCCGGAAGGTGCGCAGATGATGCAGAACAGGTAATGCTTGGAAGCATGCACGCCCAGGCCGACATCGTTTGCAAACACGAACGGGCGGATGTACAGGCTTGCGCCGTCGCTGTGGGGAACCCAGTCACGGTCAACGTCAACCAAGGTCTCAACAGCCTGAACAAAATCCTCAACCGGGATCTTGGGGATGCAGAGACGGTCAGCAGAATCCTGGAAACGCTTTGCATTGCAATCGGGGCGGAACAGCTGCACACTGCCGTCAGCAGTGCGGTAGGCCTTCATGCCCTCAAAAATTTCCTGTGCGTAATGGAACACCACGGTAGCGGGTTCCAGCGGCAGGGAGGCATACGGCACAACGCGGGCGTCATGCCAGCCTTCACCGGCGGTATAGTCCATCAGGAACATATGGTCGGTAAAAATCTTGCCGAAGCCAAGCTTACTTTCGTCTTGCGGCTTTGCCTTCGGTTCAGTAGTACGAACAATTTTGATATCCAACATTATTTCCTACTCTCCTTATTCAGCACCGCATGAAGGTTCGCACAAACCTGATTGTGGTGCGAAATTGTAATTATTATAACGCTCTAAAGTGGCAAATACAAGAGCTATTTTTCCGCTTTCTGCACACATTTGCAGCTTTTATGCAAAATTTGACTACTTTTTGATTGCACCACCCCATTTTATGGGGTACAATAATAGCATAAGTCGCGCCCGGCCACAGCGCCGGGCAGCATTTGCAAAGACAAGAAGAGGGATCACACACTATGGCACCGAAAGTAAAAGGCGTTATTTTTGATATGGACGGCCTGATGTTTGACACGGAGCGCATCTGGGACCAGTTCTGGAGCCCCTGCTGCCGCAAGATGAGCCTGCCGGACCCGCCGCCGGAGTTTTATTCCAATGGCCGCGGCCTGGCCGGGGAGCACCAGCTCCAGTACATTGCCGGCTATTACGGCGACAAAGCCGAGGAACTGCTGCATGCCGTGTGGGCATACGGCGGCGAGCAGATCAAAAAGGGCGTGCCCTGTAAGCCCGGCCTGAAAGAACTGCTGTCCTACCTGGAAGATCTGGGCATGCCCCGCATTGTGGCAAGTTCCAGCCCGCGCACCATGGTCGAGCTCAATTTGCAAACCACCGGCACCGCCCGCTATTTCCATGATATCGTGTGCGGCAACGAGGTCAAGCTCTGCAAACCCGCGCCGGATATCTTTCTGGAAGCCGCCCGCCGCATTAAGGTGGACATCCATGACTGCATGGTGCTGGAGGACAGCCACAACGGCATCCGCGCCGGCCACGCCAGCGGTGCCGAAACCGTGATGGTGCCCGACCTTTTGCCCGTAACCGACGAAATGCGCAGCCTGTATGACGATTGCTGCAAGGACCTGTTTGAGGTAAAGGCAAAGATGGAGCAGGGAGTGCTTTGATTGGGAATTAAGGCAACACCGCACAATTCCCGCCTTGCGGCTTAAGCACCATTCCGGCAGCTGCGGCACGGCATCTGCGTTGCCAAAATGCTCGATAATGTCGGGTT
>OIDZ01000159.1_pt1 | contig 20196 bp, 15 predicted proteins | sample 1581681 | NCBI WGS metagenome assembly OIDZ01 (sample SAMEA3882512, study PRJEB24775) | human gut metagenome | biome: human-associated habitat; feature: intestine environment; material: feces | place: Netherlands | collected 2009/2010
CCGGGAGGTGGGAAGATGGCGAAAAGATGGCGGCGGCGAATGGGCGTTATGATCCTCTGCTCGATGGCGGGGACGACGCTCATGCTGGCTCTGCAGGGGCGGATTCGGGAGGCCGTTCCGCTGCATCTGTGCAGCGTATCGGCGCTGGCGGCGGCGGCGCTCGCGTTTTCTCCCGCGCCCTTCGTCGTGGATTTTCTTTGGCTGCTCGGCATGCCGGGGGCGGTTCTGGCGCTCGTGTTTCCCGCACCGGCCGTCAGCCGCTGGCAGACGGCGTTCACGGCCTGCTATGTGCTGACACACGCGCTCATCGTGCTCATCGGCCTGAGCGCGCTGGCGATGGGAGAACGGCCGCGCGTCGGCCGTGCGCCGCAGGTGCTGCTGGCCTTGCAGGCGCTGGCCGTTGCGGCGTTTTTTGCCAACCGCGCGCTCGGAACGGATTTTCTGTTTCTGGCCGCGCCGCCGGTCAGAACGCCGCTGGAGGGAATCTATCGCCTGAGTTACGGCGCATATATTGCGTTTTTGCAGGGAATGATGGCGCTGCTTGCCTGGGGCATGGATGCCGCGGGAAGGCGGCTTTTCGGCAGGGATGATCGACCTGCCGATTTTTTCGCTATACAAAATTCGCCGAATGCGGTATAATAAACTGAAATGACGACATCTTTTGCGGATCATGTTCTCCCGCGATGTTAAAAAAGAAGGGGTTCACATTGGAAAACAAGAATATATCCTTGCTTCGCCGCTCAAACCGATGGGGATGGACGGCGTTGAGCATTGCGCTGTGCATGCTCCTTTCGCCGCTGCTGGCGGTTTCCGTGTTTATACCGCAGGGCATGACGCTGGTGCCGATCGCGCTGCTGATGCTTGTGGGATATGTCGGCCCGGTCAGTGCGGCGGCGTGCACGGCGATTCTCGTGACACTCAGCACAGTGTTTTTCGGCTTCTGGGGCGCGGCGCTTTCCGCGGTGCTGCTCGTGCCGATTCTGGTTGTTTCGAGCTACATGGTTGAGCACGAACAGAGCTTCTGGCAGAGCGCGGCGGGTTCCGGCGTGACCATGTTTGCGTCCATCGGTCTGGCGATGCTGCTTGTCAGCGCGCTGGCGGGGGCGGACGTGGTTACGGCGCTGTCCAATATGATGCGTCAGGCGTTCTCGGTTTCGCAGACGTTCAGCGACATGGTGCTGACGATGATGATGCAGCTCGGCGCGATCACGTCGGCGAGCGGCGGCGCAGTGGATATTGCGACGCTGGATGCGGCGGCGCGCGGGCAGCTGATTGAGCAGCTCGTGCTGATTCTGGATACCCTGATGCGGCTGGAAATCCCGATGCAGATGGCGACGGGCTCCGTGGCGGCGGGCGTGCTGGGGCAGGTCGCGCTGCGCAAGGGCGTGCTCTCTCGTGGGGATAAGGTGGATTATCCGCCGCTGCGCACATGGACCGTGCCAAAAGGCTGGGGGCGCGTGCTGGGCGCGACGCTGGCGGCACTGTATGTGCTGACGCTGATTGTGCCGAGCTTTACGAGCAGCATGTTTTACGTCTTTACCGGCGTATTTGAACAGATTTTCGCCTTGCAGGGCATAGCCGCCGTGTGTTATTATCTGAATGAAAAGGGCAAGGGGCACGTGGCGCAGGGGATTGTCTTTGCGCTGGGCTATTTCGCGATTCGACCCGCCGCGATTTTGATCGGCATTGCGGATCAGACGTTCGACGTCGTCCATCGCCGCGAAAAAATGGAGGAGGAAACGCCGAATCCGTTTGATCCGCGCACACACGATGATAAATAAGATTTCGGGAGGATAAAGCTATGAAAGTGATTTTGCTCAAGGATATCAAGGGAACCGGCAAGAAGGATCAGATCATCGAGGCTTCCGACGGATTTGCCCGCAACTTCCTCTTTCCCAAGGGGCTGGCGCGCGAGGCGAGCGCGACGAATCTGAACGCCATCGAGAACGCGAAGGCCGCGCAGAAGCACCGCGAGGACGTTGAGCGCGCCAAGGCGGAGGAAACCCGCAAGGCGCTTTCCGGCAAGGCCATCAAGATCGTGGCGCGCGGCGCGGAGGGCGGCAGGCTTTACGGCTCCGTCACTGCGCAGGAGATTGCCGACGAGCTGTTTAAGCAGTATGGCGTGAAGGTGGAAAAGCGCCGCATTGATGTGGCCAACATCCGCAACGCAGGCGATTTTACGGTCAGCGTGTGGCTCTATGCGGGCATTACGGCGGAAATGACCGCCAAGGTTGAGGTTGGCTGATCCATACAACGCACTGGGTTTTCCTCCTGAAACGGGGGAAAGCCCTATCTTTTGTTAAAAGGGGAGAACATTGTGGACGAGGCAGTTATGCGTGTACCGCCCAACAATGCCGATGCGGAAAAAAGCGTGCTGGGCTGCATGATGCAGGACAGAGAGGCGCTGTCGCTGGCCTTTGAGCTGCTTACGGCGGATGATTTCTATCAGCCCGCAAACCGGGAAATTTTCGATGCGATGCATGCGCTCAATACGCAGGGCATGCCCATTGATTTGGTGACGGTGGATGACGAGCTGACCCGGCGCGGCACGCTGGAGGGTGTCGGCGGCACGAACTATCTCATCGAATTGAGCCAGTGCATGCCGTCTACGGTCAACGCGCGCGCTTATGTGCAGATTGTGGATGAAAAGGCGACGCTGCGCCGCATGATTAAGGCGACGGGGGACATCGCCTCCGCATGCTATCAGCAGACCGAAGCAGTGAGCGACATCCTCGGCGTGGCGGAAAAGTCGATTTTTGATATCATCATGCGCCGCCACGAGGGAAGCACGCTGACGCATATTGCGGACGTTCTGCCGGATACCTATCTGCGCATCGAGCAGCTGACCGAGCTGAAGGGCGGCATCGACGGTGTGCCGACGGGCTTTGTGGATTTGGATAACCTGCTGACCGGCTTGCACGGAGGCGAACTGGTGATTGTCGGCGCGCGCCCTTCGATGGGCAAGACGAGCTTTGGCATGAACCTGATCGGCTACGCGGCGACGATGGCGGGCAAGACGACGGCGGTTTTCTCGCTGGAAATGCCGAAGGATCAGCTCGCGATGCGCCTTCTGTGCGCGGATGCGCGCGTGGACATGCAGTCCGTTCGCCATGGCTCGCTGCGCGACGACGACTGGATTTCGCTGTCCTCCGTGCTCGGCCCGCTGGCGGCTTCCAATATCTATATCGACGATACGTCCGGCATCACGCCGTCGCAGCTCCGTTCCCGCTGCCGAAGGCTGAAAATGGAGCACGGGCTGGATATGATTATGGTCGACTATTTGCAGCTGATGAGCGCGGACGGCCATGTCGAAAACCGCCAGAACGAGGTCAGCGAGATTTCGCGCAACCTCAAGAGCATCGCCAAGGAGCTGAACGTGCCGCTGGTTGCGCTGGCGCAGCTTTCCCGTGCGGGCGCACAGCGAAGCGACAAGCGGCCGATTCTATCCGACCTGCGCGATTCCGGAGCCATCGAGCAGGACGCCGACGTCATCATGTTCCTGCATCGAGAGGAATATTACGATCCCAACACCGAGGACAAGAACATCGCCGAGGTGATTGTGGCCAAACAGCGCAACGGCCCGCTGGGCACGGTGAAGCTGGCCTGGCTGGGGCAATACACGCGCTTTGCCAGCCTCCAGCAGGGCGGCGCGGCGCAGTAAAAGACATGAGGTGAAGCCATGCATACGCTCGTCGTTGCCGAAAAACCCTCCGTCGCGCGGGACATTGCCCGCGTGCTGGGTGCAAAGGACAGGGGCGAAAACAGCCTGATCGGCGGCGGCTATGTGGTTACATGGGCGCTCGGCCATCTGGTTACGCTCAAGGAGCCGCAGGAGCTGGACGAGCGGTATACCCGATGGCGCGCGGAAGATCTGCCGATTCTGCCGGAAAAGATGGAGACAAAGGTGATCAAAAAGACGAGAAGCCAGTTTCTCTCCGTCAAAAAATGGATGAACGACAAGGAAACGCAGAATATCATCTGCGCGACAGACTCCGGGCGCGAGGGCGAGCTGATCTTCCGCTATATTTACGAACAGGCGGGGTGCAGAAAGCCGGTGAAGCGGCTGTGGATATCCTCCATGACGGACGAAGCCATCCGCGCCGGGTTTGACAGCCTTCGGCCGTCGGCGGATTACGATGCGCTCTATGCCAGCGCGCGCTGTCGGGCGGACGCGGACTGGCTCATCGGCATGAACGCGACGCGCGCCTATACGATCCGCTACAATGTGCTGCTCTCTATCGGCCGTGTGCAAACGCCGACGCTGAGCATGCTCGTCAAGCGGAGGCGGGAAATCGACGCATTTGTGCCCAAGCCGTTTTACATGGTGCGCGCGGATTTCGGCGACTATCAGGGCGTGTACATCGACAAAAAAGGCGAGCGCAGGCTCGAAAACGAGGAGGCCGCGCAGCAGATCGCGCAGCGCGTTTCCGGCCGGTCGGCACGGGTGACGCAGGCCGCGCGGGAACACAAGAGCGTGTGGCCGCCGCTCCTGTATGATTTGACGACGCTTCAACGCGAAGCGAACGCGCAACTGGGCTTTACCGCGAAAAAGACGCTGGCGACAGCGCAAAAGCTCTACGAACAGCACAAGCTGCTGACCTATCCGAGGACGGACAGCCGCTATCTGTCGCACGATATGCTCGGCAAGGTGCAGACGACGCTGGGCAGCTATGACGGCGCGCTGCAACCCATCGGCGAGCAGGCGCTTTCTTATGGCGTTCGGATGACCAAGCGCGTGTTTGACGACGCGAAGCTGACCGATCACCACGCGATCATTCCGACGGGCAAGCGCGCGGATCGCGTGAATCTGACTGCGGATGAGCGCAGGCTGTACGAGATGGTCGCCAAGCGATTGGCGGCGGCGTTCTATCCGAATTACGAATACGACGCGCTGCGCGTGGTCACGACCTGCGGCGAGGATGATTTTCTCAGCACGGGGAAAGCCGTCACGCAGGAAGGATGGAAGACCGTCTACGGCGGAGACGAGGGCAAAAGAAAAAAGAAGGCGGATGACGACGAGCAGCGGCTTCCGGCGCTGGCCGTCGGGGACGAGCGGCTCTGCAAGCGCGCACAGGTGACGCGCGACCAGACCAAGCCGCCGAAGGAATATAGCGACGCGAGTATCCTGCTGGATATGGAGCACGCAGGGCGGCAGATTGCGGACGAAGAAATTCGCGAGCAGATGAAGGATTGCGCGCTGGGCACACCGGCAACGCGCGCGGCCATCATTGAGCGGATGATCGACGTGGGATATGTGCGGCGCAGCGGCAAAAACCTCGTGGCGACGGAAAAGGGCGTGCACCTGATAGAAGCGGTGCCGCAGGAGATCGCTTCGCCGGAGACGACGGGCCGCTGGGAACGGGCGCTGGCGGAAATTGCCCGAGGCAGCGACGGCGAAGCGCGCTTCCGTCAGGGCATTGCGCGGCTGGCGGCTTTCCTTGTTGAAAACGCGGCTGGCGCGCCGGATGTGGCCTTTGCCAAGGAGGAGCGCCGAGGGAAAAAGCGCATACCGACGCTCGGTGTGGCCTGCCCCGTCTGCGGTCAGGGCAAGGTGGCGGAAAACAGCAAGGGCTTTTACTGCACCCGATTCCGCGAGGGATGCAGATTCACCATCTGGAAGGATGCGCTGACGCGAACGGGCGGCCCGATGCTGACCGCCAAGCTGCTCAAGCTGTGCATGGAGAAGAAGGACGTGCGCGGCTCGACCGGCACCATTCACTACGACGCGGGACAGATCCGTTTTGAAGCGGGAGAACGGTAAAGGAGCGACGGCCATGTTTTATACGGAAAAACGAACGGAAGAAAACAAACGGCGTCTGCGGCGGGACGTTTTCAAAATGCTGCTGGCGATGCTGCCGTTTTTTGCGCTGTGCGCCGCGGGCTTTGCGGTGCGCAACCAGACGCTGTGCACGACTGGGCTGATTCTGACCTGTGCGGCGGCGATTTTTGTCGGAGATTTGTTTGTGATGCCGTCGATTCGATACGGCCGCTTTCTGCGCGAGCTGACCAGCGGCCTGACGCGCAAGACGGCGGGAACGCTGGTGCGCGTCGGCGATGAAGAGGTTTATGAAAACGGCGTGCATTTTCACGAGATGATCGTCAATGTTTATGAGGATATGGCGCCGGAGGGCGAGCGGCGCTTTTTGATCGAGCCGGCCATGCCCTTTGACGCGGCGCTGATTGGGCGCGACGTTGCGGTGACGAGCCACGATAAAGTCGTGCTGGCCGTTGAGCCGCTGGGGGGAAACGCATGAACCGCGCACGGGATTTTTTGGCCGGAATGGAAGAAAAGACGGCGTTTCGCGCCTGCGTCTTTGCGGCGATTCTCGTGCTCATGGCGGCGACCATGTTCCTGCTGAACGTGCATACGCCGCTGCAAATGGACGATTATGATTATTCCTTCAGTTGGAGCACGGGCAAGCCGCTTGCCGGGGTGGCGGACGTGCTCGCCTCTCAGGCGGCGCATTACCGTCTCTGGGGCGGGCGCAGCGTGGTTCACACGCTGGCGCAGCTCTTCCTTTATTGGGGAAAGGGCGTTTTCAACATCGCCAATACGGCGGCGTATATGCTGCTCGTGCTTGAACTGTATACGCTGGCCAAGCCGAAGGGCAGACGGTTTTGCTGGACGGTTCTGCTGGTCATCCACGCGGCGCTGTTCACGCTGGTTCCGTTCTTCGGCACGGTCTTTTTGTGGCTGGACGGCGCGTGCAACTATCTGTGGGGCACGGCGCTGGCGCTTTTGCCGCTGCTGATCATCCCGCGGCTGCTGGAAAAAGAATGTGCGGCGCTCGGCGTGATCGGCGTTCCGCTCTGCTTTTTGAGCGGCTGGACGAATGAGAACGCGGCCTGCGGCATGCTGGCGGTGGCGCTCTTGCTGCTGGCGGACAGCGCATACCGCGGGAAAAGAACGCCGGTTTCCGCGTGGCTCTGTCTGGCTGCGCAGGCGGCGGGCGCGGCGATGATGATTCTTGCGCCGGGGAATTTTGCGCGCGCATCTGTCTATGCTTACGATTCGATGGCGTGGGAGATCGTGAAGCGGCTGCTCCGCATTACGCTTTATACGGGCGTGTATGCGGGCGCGGAATTGCTGGCCATGCCGATTGTCCATGGAATGGGGCGGGCGCTTCACGTGCCGATGCGAAACCGGCGAGCGGCACTTTTGCTGCTGGCGGCGCTGCTGAGCGCGTATGCGATGGTCGCCTCGCCGGAATTGTCGGATCGGTCGTATACCTGCGTGATTGCGCTGACGCTCTGCGCGCTGGCGACGCTGCTCGGTGACATGGAGGCGCATGTCCGCGCGCTGGACGCGGCCAGACTGTGCGCGCTGCCGCTGGCGCTGTTTTTGCTTGTTTACGGCGGGTATCAGGCTGTCAGGGAAGTCGGCGCGCATGAGGCGGCGTGGGAAGCGCAGACTCAAAAAATCGAAACAGCAGTGCAGAGCGGGGCGGACGAGGTGAAAATCGCCTCGGTGGAAAGCCGCTCGCGCTTTACCATGAACATTGCGCTGGAAAAGGACGCGGAAAGCTGGCCGAACAGCACGCTCTCCAAGTGGTTCGGGATTCGGGTTTGCGGCGAGTGAAATGTGTTCTTTTTGTGAATTTGAACAAAAAGAGCGAACATTTGAGCCGCAGGGCGACACACGCGCTTGACAAGTCGATGACAGCTTATTATAATAAATCGTATATTGCCGAGTAGAGGCTGAAAGGAAGAGAACGAACATGAATAAGAGATTCGCGCTGATTGCGTTGCTGCTTGCGGCTTTGATGCTGCTCTCCGGCTGCAACCTGATCGGCCACGACGACGAGCTTGACGGCGCGCAGGTTGTGGCGAAGGTGGAGACCAGCCAGGATACCACCGAGATCACCAAGGCGGAGTGGGAGGCTTACCGGGATTATCTGGCCAGCTACTACCAGCAGTATTTCCAGCAGAACTTCGGCGTGTCGATGCAGCTCACGGACGACGATATCGCCTCCTACGGCGAGGCTGCTGTCGAGCAGCTGATTGAGAGCGTCGTGCTTGAAGGCAAGATGAAGGAGCTTGGCTTCGAGCCGCTGCCCGAAGAGGATGCCTCCGACGTGGAAAGCTACGCCGACAACATGTTTAACTTCTACAAGATGATGATCCGCTACCAGAACTATCCGGATCTGGAGACGGTGGAAGAGGAAGAAGCGCGTCTGGCCGCCCTCGAAGAGGCGACCGGCAGCGAGGCGACCGGCAGCGAGGCGACCCCGGCCGAGGCGACCGGCAGCGAGGCGACCACGGCCGAGGCCGTTGATACGGAGCGCAAGGCGACCGTCACCAACGATCAGCTCGACGAGATGCTCGTCAACGACCTGAACACCGTCGGCTATACGCGCGATTATTTCGTGCAGAACCAGACCGCCAGCGTGCAGCGCGAAAAGATTCGCGAATATGCCGCCAAGGACGTCGTGGTGACGGACGAGCAGGTGAAGGAAGAATTTGACAAGCGCGTGGCCGCCCAGAAGGAAAGCTATGACGCGGCTCCGGCCGGTTATGTGACCGCCGAGAACAACGGCACGACGAATTACTATGTGCCGGAAGGCTACCGCGGTGTGAAGAACCTGCTCATCAAGTTCAGCGACGAGAAGCAGAGCGAAATCAGCGACCTGAACAGCGCAATTTCCACCGCGAACACCACGCTGAGCGACGCGCAGAAGCAGCTTGACGATCTGAAGGCGGAGGATACCTCTTCCTATGACGAGACGACCAAGGCCGACTATGACGAGCAGGTTGCGGCGCTCGAAGAGACCGTGGCGACCGCTCAGGCGACGCTGGATGAATCCAGCGCGAAGCTGGAGACCGTGACTGCCGAGGCGTATGACGAGATCCTGCCGACGGCGCAGGACGTGCTCGCCCGTGCGCAGTCCGGCGAGGACTTTGATAGCCTGATTGAGACCTATGGTCAGGACACCGGCATGAACAACGAGCCGAACAAGAGCCGCGGCTATCTGGTCTGCGACGGTCTGTCCGTCTATGAGCAGAGCTTCCAGGATGCGGCGATGGCGCTTGAAAAGGTCGGCGACGTGTCTGCCGAGCTGGTCAAGACGAGCTATGGCTATCACATTCTTCAGTATGCGACCGACATCGCTGCGGGCGAGGTCGAGTATACCGACGAGATCAAGAGCAATATCTATGATACCATGCTCTCCGACGCGAAGGATGCGGCTTATGAAGCGGCTGTGACCCAGTGGGTTTCCGAAGCGAAGGTTACGACCTATCCGAAGGTTATGAAGTAATTCGGTTTGTTTGAAAACGAAGGACGTCGTATTGAATGCGGCGTCCTTTTTTGATATATGGGAAAAGGCGCAAAATTGCCTCCATGCGCAGAAATAGAATAACGGCGAGGGCTTTTGCTCAAAATAGGGGCAAATCAAGCGGAGGCGTTCGCATGAAGAGAAAACAAAAAGCGCGTTGCGCCGTCTCCGGGTCTGCGGAGGTGGGCGGATGAGCAAACGAATCGGTGCGCAAACGACGGCGCTGCCGTCGTGCCCCGGCTTGATCGGCTGGGCGGGGATTGCGGGGCAAAAGGAAAAAGAAGGCCCGTATGGCGCGAAATTCGATTGGATTATACCGGACGAGCTGAACGGGGAGCAATCCTTTGAAAGCGCTGAACGCGCGATGCTCGAACAGGCGGTTGTGCTCTGCGCGGAAAAAGCGGGAACGCGGCTGAACGAAATTCAAATGCTGCTCGCGGGTGATCTGCTCAACCAGATCATTTCCGCCGGATTTGCGGCGCGTAACCTCGGAATCCCGTTTTACGGTCTGTACGGGGCGTGTTCCACCATGTCTGAATCCCTGTCCGTCGGCGGCATGCTGGCGGACGGAGGCTTTGCGGATCGGCTGATCTGCGCGACGTGCAGCCACTTCTGCACGGCGGAGCGGCAGTATCGCGCGCCGCTGGAATTGGGCAATCAGCGCACGCCGACGGCGCAGTGGACGGTGACCGGCGCGGGCGCGGTGATGATTTCCGGTTCGAAGCACGCGCCGGTGGTCTTGACGCATACGACATGCGGGCGCGTGGTGGATCTGGGCATTACGGATGCGAACAACATGGGAGCGGCCATGACGCCAGCGGCTTTCGATACACTTGCGGCGCATTTCAGGGATCTGGGGCGCGGCTTTGCGGATTACGATTTGGTGGTGACGGGCGATTTGGGGCGCTTGGGTCGAGAGCTTCTCATTGAGCTGCTGCGCGAAAAGAAAATCGACGTGGACGAGGGCAAGCTGTTTGACTGCGGATGCGAAATCTTTTCCGAAAGGCAGGATGTTCATTCGGGCGGGAGCGGGTGCGGCTGTGCGGCGAGTATGTTGTGCGCGCATCTGCTGCCCGAGCTCGCGGCAGGCCGATTGAAGCGCGTTTTGTTTATGGCGACGGGCGCGCTGCTCAGCCCGACAAGCAGCATGCAGGGCGAGAGCGTGCCCGGTATCGCGCATGCCGTCGCGATGGAGCATCGAAAGGAGAAGGGCGCGTGATAGAGATTTTGTGGATGCTGGTGAAGTCGTTCCTCGTGGGCGGCCTGCTCTGTGCCATCGGTCAGGTGTTGATTATGAAGACGCAGTTGACCAGCGCACGGATTCTGGTCGGCTATGTGACGGCGGGCGTTATTCTCGGCGCGCTGGGGCTGTATAAACCGATTGTTGATTTTGCGGGCGCGGGCGCGACCGTTCCGCTGCTGGGCTTTGGGTATGCGCTGGCGCGCGGTGCAATCGAGGGCGTGAAGGAAACGGGGATTCTCGGCGCGTTCACCGGCGGCGTGACGGCTGCGGCGGGCGGCATTGCGGCGGCGGTGTTTTTCGGCTACCTGGCCGCAGTCCTGTTTAAGCCCAAGATGAAAAGCTGAACCGAAACAGACCGGAAGTCCAAACAGACTTTTGGTCTGTTTTTCTGATTTCGAGCGTCGGCCTGTTTTCAAACGGACAACATGACATATTGCGTACAGGCGTGAAGATGCGGTATAATAGGCTCATTCTGCGGGACGAGGAGCGTGAGGAGGATGACAAATCGGCTGATGGAAACGGTGTGTGCCAGATTGTGCCTGCTTACGCCCATCGCATGGGACGAATCCATGCCGCCGCTGTTTTCCCGCATGGCTGTGCGGCGAATGATGGAATGCGGTGCGCTCTCCGGGCTCGTCCTGCGCCGGACGGACATGCTGCCGCAGGCGACATTTGAACGCGCGGAAATGCTTCTCACCCGGACGAGTGACGTGCTTTTGTGTTTGGAAGCCTATGAAAAGCAGGGATATCGGCTGATTCTGCCGGAAAGCAGGGAATGGCCGAAGGCGCTGCGCGCGCTCGGCGGTCGGGAACCGCTCTTCCTCTTTATGAAGGGAAATGCGGCGCTGCTGGAGCGGCGAACCGTTGCGGTGGCGGGCAGCAGGGAGATTGCGCCCGCGACAAACGACATGGCGGCGCGGCTTGGCGCCATGCTGGCCGAAGAAGGAATAACGATGGTCTGCGGCGGTGCGCGCGGCGTGGATCGCGCGGCGCAGGATGCGCTGTTGGACGCCGACGGTTCGTTGATTCTCGTTCCGGCGGTTTCTGCGGAGCAGGCCTGCGCGAGGGAAAAGGAAGCGGCGGCGCTGCAAACAGGCAGGCTGCTGCTGCTCAGCGAGACGCTGCCGGATGCGCCGTTTTCTGCCGCGAGGGCGTTGGCGCGCAACCATACCATTTATGCGTTGGGGAAAAACGCGATTGTCGTTGCGGCCAGAAACGGCGTTGGCGGGAGCTGGCGAGGGGCGACGGCGGGGCTGTGCGGCAATTTTTCGTCGGTCTACGTGCCGGACGGAGACGGCGCGGATTTCGAAGGAAACCGCGCGCTGTTTGAATACGGCGCGCGAAGGATTGATTTAAGCGGAAAACGGACGATCGGCGAGCAGCTGTGCGTCGAGGAACAGGTATCTTTTCTCTAAACCTGCGAAGGAGGCGTGAACGCCGTGCAAGTGACGCTGTCGCAAATTCCCATGCGGGAAATCCTGCATTTTCTGGGCTGGCACGGAACGCCGGTCGAGCCGCCGCTGATGGAGCAGATCAGGCGAATCAGAGGCGAGGCGCTTGAACAGGTGAAGCCGCGGGCAGTCATGCGACGCTTTGTCCGCCTGCCGGACGGAACGCTCGAGGGAACGCGCTTTTTTCCGCAGGGGAAGGATGTGCGCGAAATGCTGTCTGCCTGCCATGAAACGGTTTTGCTGGCGGCAACGCTGGGCGCGGACAGCGAGCGCATGCTTCTGCGGGCGCAGACAAAGAGCGCCGCGGACGCGCTGATTCTGGACGCGGTGCTCAGCGCGGCGATTGAGGCGGTCTGCGACCGGATGGAGGAGACGCTGAGGGAGAAGCTGGCAGCGCAGGCGCTGTATTTGACGGATCGGTTCAGCCCTGGCTACGGCGACATGCCGCTTGCGCAATCCGGGCAAATCTGCGAGGTGCTGAACGCCGGACGATCCATCGGGCTGACGGTCAGCCAAAGCGGGATTTTGATGCCGCGAAAATCGGTGACGGCCGTGCTGGGGATCAGCCGAACGCAGGTTTTGCGAAGACCGAAGGGCTGCGAGGGGTGTTCGGCGCGCCAAACCTGCGCATTTGCAAGACGCGAAGACATAACGGAGGAATGACGATGACATATACGAAAGCGATTACGCTGCTCGACGGCGCGATGGGGACGATGCTCCAGAAAGCGGGGCTGAAGCTCGGCGACCGCCCGGAGACGCTTTCCATCACGGCGGCGGACGTTGTGGAGGACATACAGCGGCAGTATGTGCAGGCGGGGACGCGGCTGCTGCTGGCGAACACGTTCTGCGCGAACGCGCACAAGCTGGCCGGAACGGGCTTTGAGGTGGAAGACGTCGTTCGCGCGTCTGTCGCCGTGGCAAAGCGCGCCTGTGTGGGAACGGATGCGAAGGTTTTGCTCGACGTCGGCCCCATCGGCGAACTGCTTGAGCCGCTGGGGACGCTCAAATTTGACGAGGCCTACGCGCTGTATGCGCAAATGATTCGCGCGGGCACGGCGGCGGGCGCAGAGGGCGTTTTTTTTGAAACGTTTTCCGATTTGAACAAGCTCCGCGTGGGCGTCCTGGCGGCCAAGGAGTGTTCCGATTTGCCGGTGTTTGCCTCGATGACGTTCGAGGCTTCCGGCCGGACGTTCCTCGGCTGCCGTGCGGATGCGGCGGCGATGGCGCTGGACGCGCTGGGCGTGGATGCGCTGGGTGTGAATTGCTCCCTTGGCCCGAAGGAGATCGCGCCGATTCTTCAAGCCATGCGTACATGCACCAATCTGCCGCTGATTCTCAAACCGAACGCCGGTCTGCCCGACCCGGAAACGGGCGCGTATCATACCGCGCCGGATGAATTTGCGCGGGATTGCGCGGCGCTTACGGACGTCGGCGCGGTGTATATCGGCGGCTGCTGCGGCACGACCCCCGCGTTCATCGAGGCGCTTGGCCGGGCGCTGGAAGGAAAGTCGGCGAGGTGGGATGAAAAAACCGTGCGGGGAATCTGTTCGGCGGGCGAAATCTGTCCGTTCGGACAGGGCGTTCGCGTGATCGGCGAGCGAATCAACCCGACGGGAAAAAAGCGCTTTCAGCAGGCGCTCCGCGAGGGCGACATGAATTACATCGTCGCGCAGGCGATTGAGCAGGCCGAAGCCGGTGCGCAGATTCTGGACGTCAACGTGGGGCTGCCCGATATCGACGAGCCGGAAACCATGCGCCGCGTGGTAACGGCAATCAGCGGCGCAGTAAGCCTTCCGCTGCAGATTGATTCCTCCAGTCCGAAGGCGATTGAAGCGGGTCTGCGCGCCGCGCCGGGAAAGTGCATGGTTAACAGCGTAAACGCATCCCGCACGTCGCTGGAAGCGGTGCTCCCGATTGCAAAAAAATACGGCGCGGCGGTCGTCGGACTTGCGCTGGGCGAAAACGGACTGCCGACGACCTGCGAGGCGCGCATGGGTTTTGCGCGCACGATTCTGAACGCGGCGCTCGAAGCGGGCATTGCGCGGGAAAATGTGGCGATTGACTGCCTGACGCTGACGGTTTCCGCGCAGCAGGATCAGGTGAAGCAGACGCTTGAAGCCGTTGCACGGGTTCGCGGTGAATTGGGGCTTGAAACGGTGCTCGGCGTATCCAACATTTCTTTCGGTCTGCCGCAGAGGACGCTGGTTACACAGGCATTTTTGACGCAGGCCATTCAAAGCGGTCTGACGCTGCCCATCATCAACCCCAATCAGAAGGAAATGATGGACGCGGTAGACGCCTGCCGGGTGCTCAGCGGCGAAGATGCACACTGCGCGGCCTATATCGAGCGCCACGCGGCGCAGACCAAGCCGCAGGCGAAGCAAAAACCCGGCGTGAAGCTCTCTATTGCGGATGCAATCGCCAAGGGGCTTTGCGACGAAGCCGCCGCAGCGGCGCGAGAGCTGCTGGAGACCATGCCCCCGCTTGACGTGGTGGAAAAGGAGCTGATTCCGGCGCTCGACGCGGTGGGCGAACAATACGAAAAGCAGATCATCTTTCTGCCCCAGCTTATGAACGCGGCGGCCGCCTCCGGCGCGGCGTTTGAGGAGGTGCGCCGGGTTATCGGGCAAAGCAGCGCGGCGGGCGAAGGAAAAGGCCCGATTGTGCTGGCCACGGTGGAAGGCGACATTCACGATATCGGAAAAAACATCGTCAGAACCGTGCTGGAAAACTACGGTTTTCGAGTTGTCGATCTGGGGCGAGACGTACCGGCGGAGCGCGTGGTCGAGGCAGTTCGGCAATACGGTGCGAAGATCGTCGGCCTTTCCGCGCTGATGACGACGACCGTGCCCAGCATGGAAAAGACGATTGCGCGTCTGCATGAAAACGGGCTGCATGTGCCGGTGATTGTCGGCGGCGCGGTGCTCACGCCGGACTATGCCAAAAAGATCGGCGCGGATTACTACGCGAAGGACGCCAAGCAATCCGCCGACATCGCCAAATCAATTCTCGGCTGACGCAGATGGAGAGGGAATATGGAATACAGAGATTCGGCACGTGTGCGCGAGCTGCTGGCGCAGGGCGTTTTGCTTTTTGACGGCGCGACGGGCACGGCGCTCTGTGCGCAGAGCGGAGAGGGCGAAGCCGTAGAACGTCTGTGTCTGACCCAGCCGCAGCGCGTTCTGGCGCTGCATCGCGCCTATCTGGCAGCGGGATGCAAGGCGATCAAGACGAATACGTTTGCAGCGCACGTTTCGCTGGCGTGTGAAAATAAGGACGATCAGAAAACGCTGATTCGGGCGGCATACGATTTGGCTCGTCGGGCGGGCGATGCGTATGACGCGGCTGTGTTTGCGGATATCGGTCCTGCGCCAACGGACGCGGACAGCGCCGCCGCATGCTATATCGCAATGGCCGAACAATATTTGAACGTTGGCGCGACGTGCTTTCTGTTTGAAACCATGCAAAGCGGCGAAGGGCTTGCGGAGGCTGCGGCGTACATCAAAGCATCCTGTCCGGATGCGTGGATCATGGTTTCCTTCGCGGCGGATGCGGATGGATTCACGCGGGCGGGCGAGCAGGCGAGCGCACTTGCGCTGCAAATGTCCGCCTGCGGCGCAGTGGATGCCATCGGCCTGAACTGCATCTGCGGGGCGTATCACATTCGGCAGCTTCTTTCTACGCTGGACGTCGGGGATAAATGGATGAGCGCCATGCCCAACGCGGGCTATCCCCATGTGGAGGAAGGACGCACCTATTACGACAGCGCGCCGGCGTATTACGCCCAGCAGGTCATGGAATGTGTGAAGGCGGGGGCGCGGATTGTCGGCGGCTGCTGCGGCACAACGCCCGAGCATATCCGGCAGATTGCCCGCCTGCTGGGGACGCCGATGCCGCCGCGCGTGCGGCTGGGCGATGAAAAGGCGGCGCAGCCGCCGGAAAAAGGCTGTCGAAGCCGGATTCTGCGTCGGCTTGAGCAGGGGCGGCGCATCACGCTGGTTGAGCTCGATCCGCCGCGGAGCGCGGATATCGGCGGCTTTATGGAGGGCGCGCGTCAGCTTGAACAGGCGGGCGCGGACGCGATCACGATTGCGGATTGCCCGATTGGCCGAGCGAGGATGGATTCCAGCCTGCTGGCCTGCAAATTGTCGCGCGAGCTTGGCATTGAGGCGCTGCCGCATATGACCTGCCGCGACCGCAACGTAAATGCAACCAAGGCGCTGCTGCTGGGGCTTTCGATGGAGAATGTGCACAACGTGCTGGCGGTGACGGGCGATCCGATCCCGACCGGCGACCGGGGCAGCGTCAAGAGCGTATATCAATTCAATTCCCGCGTGTTGGCGAAATTTATTCGCGGGCTGGGTGAGAGCGGCGAGGCGGAACCGTTTTTCGTCTGCGGCGGCCTGAACATCAACGCTGTGCGCTTTGACTCGGAATTGGATCGGGCAAAGGAAAAGATGGATTGCGGCGTGTCGGCCTTTCTGACGCAGCCGGTGCTCAGCGAGCAGGCGGCGCTCCATTTGGAGCGGGCGAGGGACGAATTGCGCGGCGCGAAGCTCATTGGCGGCTTGTTTCCGGTGGTCAGCGAGAAAAACGCCCGGTTTTTGCAGAGCGAAGTGCACGGCATCACGGTGGATGAAGCCGTTGTGCGCGCCTATGCAGGGCTTGATCGCGCGCAGGGCGAGGACATGGCCGTTCGGTTGTGCAGGGAGGCGGCAAGCCGCATTTCGCCCTTTGTTGACGGCTATTACATTATGACGCCGTTTCAGCGGGTGGAGCTGGTGTGCCGCGTGATTCGCGCGACCCGGAATTTGGCGGAATAAGGGCTTGAAGAAAAGCTGATTTTATGCGATAATAAAAGATGTATGTAAACTTTGGAATGTGGAGCAGAAAAAGGAGAACCTGGTCACATGATCGCAACCCAAAATATTTCCCTTTCTTACAGCGGAAAGCCGCTTTTTAAGAACGTCAACATTAAATTCACCGCCGGTAACTGCTACGGCATCATCGGCGCAAACGGAACGGGCAAATCGACTTTCCTGAAGGTGCTCTCCGGCGAGCTGGAGCCGACCACGGGCGAAGTGGTCATCACCCCCGGCGAGCGCATGGCCGTTCTGCGCCAGAATCACTTTGAGTTTGACAGCTATGAAGTGCTGCAAACGGTCATCATGGGGCACAAGCGCCTCTATGAGATTATGAAGGAAAAGGACGAGCTTTACGCCAAAGAGGATTTCACCGACGCGGACGGCGAGCGCGCCAGCGAGCTGGAGGGCGAGTTCGCCGAGCTGGACGGCTGGAGCGCCGAGAGCAACGCGGAAACGATTCTCACGGGTCTGGGCATCAGCCTCGACCTTGAGCATAAGCTGATGAGCGAGCTGGACGGCAGCCAGAAGGTCAAGGTGCTGCTGGCGCAGGCGCTGTTTGGAAATCCGGACATCCTGCTGCTGGACGAACCGACGAACTATCTGGATATCCAATCCGTCCGCTGGCTGGAAAACTTCCTGCTGGATTTCCCGAATACGGTCATCGTCGTCAGCCACGACCGTCACTTCCTCAACAAGGTCTGTACGCATATCTGCGACATCGACTTCGGCAAGATCCAGATGTATGTCGGCAACTACGACTTCTGGTATGAATACACCCAGATGGTGGCGCGCCAGCAGAAGGACATCGACAAGAAGAACGAGCAGAAGATCAAGGAATTGCAGACGTTTATTCAGCGCTTCTCCGCCAACGCCAGCAAGCACAAGCAGGCGACGAGCCGCAAGAAGCTGCTGGATAACCTGCAAATGGAAAACTACTATACGCCTTCCTCCCGCCGCTATCCGTATATCGCGTGGAAGCCGGATCGCGATATCGGCAACGATTTGCTGACCGTGACCAACCTCTCCAAGACTGTCAACGGCCGCAAGGTGCTCAACAACATCTCCTTTGTGCTGACCCCCGGCGACAAGGTGGCCTTCGTCGGCACGGACGAGCTGGCGCGCACCACGCTGTTCCAGATTCTCATGGGCGAGATGGAGCCGGACGAGGGCAGCTTCAAGTGGGGCGTAACCACCAGCCAGAGCTATTTCCCCAAGGACAACGGCAAATACTTTGACAACTGTGAATATAACCTGATTGACTGGCTGCGCCAGTTCTCCCAGAGCCAGTATGAAAGCGATATCCGCGGCTGGCTGGGCCGCATGCTCTTTTCCGGCGAGGAGGCGCTCAAGCCCGCGCGCGTGCTCTCCGGCGGCGAGAAGGTGCGCTGCATGCTGGCGCGCACGATGCTCTCCGGCGCGAACGTGCTGATTCTCGACGAGCCGACGAACCACCTCGATCTGGAATCCATCACGGCGCTGAACAAGGGCATGATCGAATTTACCGGCTCGATGCTCTTTGCGACGCAGGATCACGAATGTATTCAGACCGTCGCCAACCGCATCATGGAGATCCTGCCGGGCGGCCTTGTCGATCGCCGCGAGAGCTACGACGATTATATCGAAAGCGAAATCGCCGCGCAGCAGCGTGCCGCGCTCATGCAGGCGTAAACAAAGACCGGCTTTCATCCCCGCTGAAGTCCGCAAAGCATCAAGGCTCTGCTCACACGGGCGGTTTGAAGCAATTTTCCATACGTTAAAAAAGTTGTCTGGTCAACGGCACACGGCACCGTTTTTATGGTATACTGAGACAGCAGGAAGAAGGGACATGCCGTGGAGCATATTAAACAGGATCAAATCATCAACATTCCGAACGCCCTGACGGTGGTGCGGATTTTGCTTCTGCCCGTCGTTGTCTGGCGGTTCATAATCGGGGACGCGACCGGTGCGCTGATTGCCTATCTGGCCGCGATGCTGACCGACGCGCTGGACGGCATTATCGCCCGCAAGTTCAACCAGATCACCGCGCTGGGCAAGCTGCTTGATCCGCTGGCAGATAAGCTGTCTCTGGTGACGCTGCTCGGTCTGTTTGTTTCCGACGGGCAGATTCCGCTCTGGGTGCTGGCCATCATCCTCGTCAAGGAAGTGACGATGGTGATCGGCGGCGGCGTGGCGCTCAAGCGCGGCGTCGTTGTCTACGCGCTGCCCATCGGCAAGGTGACGACGGTGGTTTTCGTGCTGTCCATCATCGCGCGTTTTCTGGCGCTGACGCAGATCGCCGATACGCTGCTGTGGATTTCCGTCGCGCTGTCGATGGTTGCGCTGATTTGGTACGCCGTCGATTTGATGAAAAAACTCGGAATCAAAGCAGATTCAACAAAATAGTTCGATGACTTATGGCGGCTCGCGGCCTTGACAAGAGGACGCGAGCCGTTTATAATAGTTCAAATCCCATTTTTGAGTGGCTTTTCCGAACATTTCGCTTCAAAAAGCCCGCACAGTTCAGGAAGACAACAGGAGGAAGAAAGCATGCTGCCGAAAGTGATTCGTGAGGGACTGACTTTTGATGATGTTCTGCTGGTTCCGCGCCGCAGCGAGGTGCTGCCCAAGGAAGTAAAGCTGGAAACGTATTTGACCGATAAGATCAAGCTGAATATCCCGTTCCTGTCTGCGGCCATGGATACGGTGACGGAGTCTAAGACGGCCATCGCCATGGCGCGCGAAGGCGGTCTGGGCATCATCCACAAGAACATGTCCATCGAGCAGCAGGCGCAGGAGGTTGACCGCGTGAAGCGCTCGGAGAACGGCGTTATTTCCGATCCGTTCCACCTCGGCCCGAACAACCTTGTTTCCGACGCGGAAGAGCTGATGGCGCGCTACCGCATCTCCGGCGTGCCGATTACTGACGAAGCGGGCAAGCTGGTCGGTATTCTGACCAACCGCGATCTCCGCTTTGAAACCAACTATTCCCGCCCGATCTACGAGGTTATGACGAGCGAGAATCTGATCACCGCGCCGGTGGGCACGACCCACGAGCAGGCGCGCCAGATTCTGGCCAAGCATCGCATCGAGAAGCTCCCGTTGGTGGATGAAGAGGGTCATCTGCGTGGCCTGATTACCATCAAGGATATTCAGAAGGCGCAGAAGTATCCGAATTCCGCGAAGGACGCCTCCGGCCGCCTGCTCTGCGGCGCGGCGGTTGGCGTGAGTCACGATGTGTTCGAGCGCATCCCGGCGCTGATCGCGGCGGGCGTGGATATCGTCTGCATTGATACGGCGCACGGCCACAGCGTCGGCGTGCTCCGCCAGATCGAGAAGATCCGCGCGACGTTCCCGAGCGTTCAGCTTGTTGCGGGCAACGTGTC
>OIDZ01000163.1_pt1 | contig 19890 bp, 14 predicted proteins | sample 1581681 | NCBI WGS metagenome assembly OIDZ01 (sample SAMEA3882512, study PRJEB24775) | human gut metagenome | biome: human-associated habitat; feature: intestine environment; material: feces | place: Netherlands | collected 2009/2010
TGCCGATTTTGGGCGACCTTTACAACGAGCTTTTGAAGCAGCCGGAGCCGGAAGCTGCCCGCATTGCGGCGGCATTGGAGCTTTATGTTTCCGGCTCTCTGAACGTCTTTAACCACCGTACCAACGTGGAGCTTTCTAACCGCCTTGTCTGCTTTGATATTAAGCAGCTTGGAAAGCAGCTCAAAAAGTTAGGTATGCTCATTGTGCAAGACCAGGTGTGGAACCGCGTTACCGTCAACCGCGCCGAAAAAAAGGCAACCCGTTACTACATGGACGAATTTCACTTGCTGCTCAAAGAAGAACAGACCGCCGCTTACAGCGTGGAGATTTGGAAGCGTTTTCGTAAATGGGGCGGTATACCGACGGCAATCACACAGAACGTCAAAGACCTTTTATCAAGCCGCGAAGTCGAGAATATCTTTGAAAACTCTGATTTTGTCCTCATGCTCAATCAGGCACAGGGCGACCGGGCTATCCTTGCAAAGCAGCTCAATATCTCCCCGCAGCAGATGAAGTATGTGACCCATACCGAAGCGGGCGAGGGGCTTATCTTTTACGGGAATGTGGTGCTGCCGTTCATTGACCGCTTCCCGACGGACACCGAGCTTTACCGTCTGCTTACGACAAAGCCGGAGGAAGTGAGCAAGCCATGAAAACGGACGTAATCATCAACCGCGACGCCCTCTATGCCCTGCGGGAGCTGCCGAGCGAAAGCGTGAACTGCTGCGTCACAAGCCCGCCTTACTATGGACTAAGGGACTACGGGCTTGACGCACAGATTGGACGGGAGGACACGCCGGAGCAGTACATTGACAGGCTTGTAGAAGTATTCCGGGAGCTGCGCCGGGTACTCAAAGACGACGGGACGTTTTGGCTGAATATCGCAGACACATACTGCGGCAGCGGCATGAAAGCGGGCTGCAAGCAAAAGGATTTAATCGGTATTCCGTGGCTTCTTGCCTTTGCCCTGCGCTCTGACGGATGGTATTTACGCAGCGATATTATCTGGCTGAAAGAAAATCCTATGCCGGAGAGCTGCCGCGACCGACCGAGCCGCTGCTATGAGCATATCTTTTTACTGACGAAATCAAAGAAATATTACTATGACGCTGCCGCCATTGCAGAGCCGATTGCGCCGGGAACGGCTGCGCGGTACCGACAGGGGCGCGGCGCAGGACACAAATACGCCGAGGAAGTACCGGGACAGGGCAAAGTACAGGGTATCAATAAGACCCGCAGCGGCGGCTATTATGACGACGCCCTTATGCCGACCACAAGGAACAAGCGGGACGTTTGGCTTATCAATACCGTACCGTATAAGGGCGGGCATTTTGCCGCCTATCCCCCGAAGCTCGCGGAAACGTGCATACTGGCGGGCTGTCCGGCAGGCGGCGTTGTCCTTGACCCGTTTTTTGGAAGCGGTACAACCGGGCTTGCAGCGAAAAGCCTTGACCGCCGCTATATCGGGATTGAACTGAACGCCGAGTATTGCGCCCTTGCAGGGGCGCGGATTGGAGGTGGTAACACTTGAAAGACCCATTAAAGCCCCGCGATAAAATCACGCAGAAAATGACCCGCGACGGGGCTATCGCAGAAAATCAGACCACGGGAGACACGGAACGTATCAGCAAGCGGACGCAGGACGCGGATTTTCAGAAAACGCCGGAGCAACAGGCAGCACAGGACGTAGCGCAGCTACAAGGTGCAGCTTCCCCGACTTCTCCCTTGCCCCATGTGCCGGGAGCTGCCCCCAAAGCGGACACAGGCAAAACGGAGCGCGTCATGGAGCATATCGAAGCCGCCCATACCCGCAAAGCGTCTAAAAAAGCGGTACGAAAGGCACAGGCAGAAGCTACCGCCGGGACGAAATCTTCCCGGCTGCAATTTACCGACGAGGAACGCGCTGCCCCGGAGCTTGAAAAGTATATCAAGAAATCCGATAAAGCCGCCGACCGACTGGATAAGGCAAAGGCAGCTATCTCCAAAGAAAAGAAACTGGTAAAAGAGCGCACCTTTGATGAAGCCACCGGGAAAGGCAAGACCCGCCTGCACTTTGAGGAAAAGGACAAGCCGCCCGGATTTAAGGAAAAACGCAGCCCCTTATCCCGCCCCGCACAGGAAGCCGGGATTTTGGTACATAACAAAATCCATTCTGTCGAAAAGGATAATTCCGGCGTGGAGGGCGCACACAAGAGCGAGGAAGCCGCAGAACGGGGATTGAAGTACGGGGCGCGGAAAATCAAGCAGGGCTACCGCAGCCATAAGCTGAAACCCTACCGGGAAGCGGCAAAGGCAGAAAAAGCGGCTTTTCGGGCAAATGTGGATTTTCAGTATCACAAGACCCTGCATGAGAACCCGCAGCTTACCTCTAACCCCATTTCCCGGTTTTGGCAGAAGCAGAAAATCAAGCGGCAGTATGCAAAGGAAGCCCGCAATACCGCAAAGGGTATCAAGGGCGCGGCAGAACGCACCCGCAAGGCGGCAGCCAAAGCCGCCGAGAAAACAAAGCAGACCGCAGCATTTGTGGCAAGGCACCCGGCGGGTGTGGCAATCGCTGTCGGGGTGCTGCTGCTCTTTATCATGGTTATGTCCGGGCTGTCCTCTTGTGGGGCAATGTTTTCCGGCACGTTAAACGGCGTGCTTGGAACGTCCTATACGTCCGAGGACAGCGACCTTGTGGAAGTGGAAAACAGCTACGCCGGATTGGAAAACGAGCTGCAAAGCAGGATTGACAATATCGAGCGCGACAATCCGGGCTATGACGAGTACCGCTATGACCTTGAAAATATCGGGCATAACCCACACGAATTAGCGTCCTATCTGACCGCAAAATATCAGACCTACACCCGCGCCGAGGTACAAAGCGAATTACAGCGGATTTTCAATCAGCAATACAAGCTGACGCTGACCGAGGAAGTGGAAATACGCTACCGGGAGGAAGAACGCACCGACACATGGACAGACGAGGACGGCAACGAGCATACGGACACCTACACGGTACAAGTGCCTTATGAGTATTACATCTTAAACGTCAAGCTGACGAACACCCCGTTATCCACGATTGCAGAAAACAATCTGACCCCGGAACAGCTTGAAATGTACCGGGTGTACTTACAGACAAGCGGAAACAAGCCCCTTATCTTTGGCGGCGGCTCTCCCGACACTTCCGCGTCCGAGGATTTAAGCGGCGTGGACTTTGTAAACGGAACGCGCCCCGGCAATACCGCTATCGTTGACCTTGCAAAGCAGCAAGTCGGAAATGTGGGCGGCTACCCTTATTGGAGCTGGTACGGCTTTAATTCCCGCGTGGAATGGTGCGCCTGTTTTGTGTCTTGGTGCTACGGGCAAATGGGACTTTCCGAGCCGCGTTTTGCCGCCTGCCAGTCGCAGGGTATTCCGTGGTTTACCTCTCACGGACAATGGGGAGCGCGGGGCTATGAAAACATTGCCCCCGGTGACGCTATCTTTTTTGACTGGGACTTAGACGGAAGCGCAGACCATGTAGGGCTTGTAATCGGCAGGGACGCAAACCGCGTTTATACCGTGGAGGGCAATTCCGGCGACGCCTGCAAGATTAAGAGCTATCCCCTTGACTATGCCTGTATCAAAGGGTACGGGCTGATGAACTGGAACTGACATACAACAACACATTTGAAAATCGAAAGGAGAAAAATCATTATGGCTATGAGTAAAATCGAAAGAATTGAAAAGGAAATCCAAAAGACCCGTGAGAAAATCACGGAGTATCAGAACAAGCTGCGCGGACTGGAAGCACAGAAAAGCGAAGCGGAAAATCTGCAAATCGTTCAGCTCGTGCGCTCCATGCGTCTGACCCCGCAGGAGCTTACCGCCATGCTTTCCGGCGGCGGTATTCCGGGCATTGCCCCTATCCCCGCAGACTATGAGGAACAGGAGGAAACCGAGAATGAAGAATAAAATCCTTGCAAGCATTACCGCACTTTGCGCCGCCCTTGTCCTTGTGGGCGGCTTTTCCGTTACTGCCTACGCGCAGACCCCGACAGAGGAAACCGACGACAGCGGCGTAATCGTGGAAACCGAACCGCAGCCCCTTACCCCGGAGGGCAACATGACCCTTGTGGACGACATCGACGGGGACGCTGCCGAGGATAAGCAGTTTATCGTCGTGAAAAGCAAAGGCGGCAACTATTTTTACATCATCGTTGACCGCGCAGCCGAGGGCGAAAATTCCGTCCACTTCTTAAATCAAGTAGACGAAACCGACCTTATGGCAATCATTGAGGACGGGCAGACCACCCCGCCCCCTGCTGTCTGCAACTGTACCGAGAAATGCAAAACGGGCGAAGTCAACACAACCTGTCCTGTCTGCTCTGTAACCATGAATAACTGCACAGGCAAGGAAGCCGAGCCGGAAGCTCCCGCAGAGCCGGAGAAACCGAAAAACAGCATGAGCGGGCTTTTGATTTTGCTTGTTGTGGGACTTCTTGGCGGCGGCGCAGCCCTCTACTACTTTAAGGTTATGAAATCAAAACAGAACGTAAAAGGCAGCACCGACCTTGACGAGTTCGATTTTGACGAATACGACGAGGACGAGCCGGAAGAAGCTGACAGCGCAGACACCGAACAGGAGGACGAGGAAGAATGAAACTTGTGATTTGTGAGAAACCCAGCGTCGGGGCGGCGGTTGCCGCCGCCCTTGGCGTAAGGGAGAAGAAAGACGGATATATCGAGGGGAACGGTTATGTTATCTCTTGGTGTATCGGGCATTTGGTAGGACTTGCGGAAGCTGCCGCCTATGGGGAACAGTACAGGAAATGGAGCTATGACAGGTTACCCATTCTGCCGCAGGAATGGCAGTACACCGTAGCTGCCGACAAGGAAAAGCAATTCAAAATCTTAAAAGCCCTCATGCACCGCGCCGACATTTCCGAAGTCGTGAACGCCTGCGACGCAGGACGCGAGGGAGAATTGATTTTCCGTTTCGTTTATGAAATGGCAGGCTGCAAGAAGCCCTTTACCCGTCTTTGGATTTCCTCAATGGAAACGGGTGCAATCAAATGCGGCTTTGAAAACTTAAAAGACGGGCGCGGATATGACGCCCTCTATCATTCCGCATTATGCAGGGCAAAGGCTGACTGGCTTATCGGCATTAACGCGACCCGCCTTTTCTCCTGCCTGTATGGAAAGACCTTGAACGTGGGACGTGTGCAGACCCCGACCTTAAAAATGCTTGTAGACCGGGACGCTGCCATTATGAACTTCAAGAAAGAAACCTATTACCATGTGCGCCTTATGCTTTCCGGCGCAGAAGCGGCAAGCGCGAAGATCTGCGCCGCTGATGAAGCGGGCGAACTGAAAGCAGCCTGCGAAGCGTCGGCGGCTGTCTGCACTTCCTTGACCCGTGAAAAGAAAACCATTGCCCCGCCGAAGCTCTTTGACCTTACCTCTCTGCAACGGGAAGCAAACCGTATCTACGGGTACACGGCAAAACAGACCCTTGACCTTGCACAGACCTTGTATGAAAAGAAGCTGCTTACTTATCCGAGAACGGACAGTAATTTTCTTACTGACGACATGGGCGATACGGCAAAAAGCATTGTAACGCTTCTCTGCGGCAAGCTGCCTTTTATGGCGGGCGTTTCTTTTATGCCGGAGCTTGTAAAGGTACTGAACAGTAAAAAAGTATCAGACCACCATGCAATCATTCCCACTATGGAGCTTGCAAAAACTGACCTTACCATGCTGCCGGAAAGTGAAAGAAATATCCTTACCCTTACCGGGGCGCGGCTGCTTATGGCGACCGCAGAGCCGCACGTTTACGAAGCGGTAACGGCGGTTTTCTCCTGCGCCGACCATGACTTTACGGCAAGGGGCAGGACGGTAATCGCTGCCGGGTGGAAAGACATGGAACGCCTTTACCGGGCGACCCTCAAAAAGAAGCCGGACAGCGACGACGAAAACGAGCTTGTGTTAGATGTGCCGGACTTTTCCGAGGGGCAGACCTTTGATAAACCCGCCGCGAAAGTGACGGAGCATGACACTACACCCCCGAAGCCCCACAATGAAGCAAGCCTTTTGTCTGCTATGGAACGCGCCGGAAACGAGGACACCGACCCGGACGCAGAACGCCGGGGGCTTGGTACGCCTGCCACCCGCGCCGCTGTCATTGAAAAGTTAGTAAAAGGCGGCTTTATCGAGCGCAAGGGCAAGCAGCTACTTCCCACCAAAGACGGCACAAACCTTGTCTGCGTCCTGCCGGATAGCTTAACTTCTCCGCAGCTTACGGCTGCATGGGAAAACAATCTGACGCAGATTGCAAAGGGTAACGCCGACCCTGCCGCTTTCATGCAGGGAATTGAAGCAATGGCGCAGGAGCTTGTAAAAACCTATGCTTCCGTGTTAGGCGAGAAACAGGAGCTTTTCAAGGCAGAGAAAACAGAGCTTGGAAAATGCCCCCGCTGCAAATCCCCGGTCTATGAGGGGAAGAAAAACTACTACTGTTCCAACAAAGAGTGCAGCTTTACCATGTGGAAAAATGACCGCTTCTTTGAGGAACGCAAAGTAGCCTTTTCCCCGAAGATTGCCGCTGCACTCTTACAATCCGGCAAGGTAAATGTGAAGAAGCTCTATTCCCCAAAGACGGGCAAAACCTACGACGGAACTATCGTATTGGCTGATACGGGCAGGAAATATGTCAACTACCGGGTGGAGCTTCCGAAGAAAAAATAACTGAATAGCAAGCATAGGAAAAGAGTACCCTTTTCCGTAAAATCCCTGCTTTCTCTACCGAGAACGACGGGGATTTTTTGCTTGTTGGGAAGTGTCCCAAACCCTCTGAAATCTTGAAAAAATCTCTAAAATCTTTGGCAAAAACGCGGGCGCGGGGTACTGAATGATGAAACCGGAACATGCAGCGTCCGCGCTGCCCTTTGGAAAGGAGGTTACACATGGCAAGTTTACGGGACACCGTAAAAGACTATCAAGAAGAATTAAGGGACGGTATCGCTTGGGTGGCGTTTTGGAAAACGGGACGTTCTTGGAACGCTGAATATTTCCACCTTGAAATGGGCGATATTCTCTACCCGGAGGACAGAAGCCGCATGGAAGAAATTAAACAGGCTGACCCTGCCGCCGTTGTGGTAAACGGTTATTATTCCGGCTATCTTGGCGAGGATATGAGCCTTGACGAGCTGACCGCCGGAGTGCGCCACCACTACGAAAACGGATATAGCAATATCGGGGAATTTATCGAAGCCCACGACGACAGGCTGCCGCCGGAGCTTATCGAGGAAGCAAGAGCCGCCGCCCACGCTGCGGGGCTGCCTTTCTCTGAAAAAGCCTACCGGGACGGCGAAGAACCCGACCCCTATCTATTTGACGGAAGCATGAGCATGGAGGACTACGAACTTATGCACCGCATGATTGAGAAAGAAAGGAGCGAGCGCATGGAAGAAACGATTTTAAGCGGGTATCTTTCTAATCTTGGAAAGTACACCGAGGGCAGACCTGCGGGCGAATGGGTATCATTCCCCACGACTGCCGAGCATTTGAAAGAAGTCTTTGACCGTATCGGGATAGACGGCAAAAACTACGGGGAGTTGCATATCACAGAATACCAGTCCTATATTGCAGGACTGGCAGGAAAATTGACCGAGCTTGAAAGCCTTGACGAACTGAACTATTTGAGCGAACTTTTGAAAATGCAGTTTGACGACGACCGGGAAAAATTTGTTGCAGCTATGGAATACGGCGACCATACAAGGGACTTGCAGGACATTATCAACCTTGCACAAAACCTTGATTGTTACTGGCTTTATCCGTCCGTACAGAGTGAGGAAGATTACGGGCATTATCTGATTGAAGAACTGGACGAGTTGGAGCTGCCCGAAGAAGCAAAAAAATATTTCATGTATGAGGAATACGGGCGGGACGCTGCTATCAATGACGGGGGCAGATTTACCGAGCAGGGCTATATCTACAATAACCGCAACACCTTTACACAGTGGTACGACGGGCGCGACGTGCCGGAGGAATACCGGGTAACGCCGCAGCCGCCAGTACAGGAAAAGGAACAGGCAGACCTTGACGCTTCCGCAGCCATACCGACCGCCGCCACAAAGCAGCCCCCGGTTCTCCCAATTATCCTATCTTCTGAAAAGCCTGCTGACAAAATGAAAGAGATTACCGACCGACTGGAACAAGGGATTTTAGGACTGTATGAAAGCGACCGTTACGCCGATTATTTGCGTACTATGTCAAAATTCCATGATTACAGCCTTAACAATACAATCCTTATCGCCATGCAGGGCGGCAATCTTGTGAAAGGCTATAAACAATGGGAAAAGGAATTTGACCGCCATGTAAAGCCCGGAGAAAAAGCTATCAAGATACTTGCGCCGTCCCCGTTTACCGTTAAGAAACAGGTGGAAAAAATCGACCCAGACACCCAAAAGCCTGTTTTCGATAAGGACGGGAAACCTGTTACCGAGGAAAAGGAAATCAAGATACCCGCCTTTCGTGTGGTATCTGTCTTTGATATTTCACAGACCGAGGGAAAGGAGCTTCCTGCCCTTACCTATGAGCTGACGGGCAACGTGGAACAATACAAGGATTTTTTTGCTGCCCTTGAAAAGACTTCTCCCTTTGCTATGGGATTTGAAGCACTAAGCGGCGGCGTAAAAGGACGCTGCAATTATGAGGAAAAGCGTATCTTCATCAACGAGGGCATGGACGAATTGCAGAATATCAAGACCGCAATCCATGAAATCGCCCACGCCACGCTGCATGATACCGCCCTTGCTATGCCGGAACGCCCCGACCGCCGCACCCGCGAGGTACAGGCAGAAAGCGTCGCCTATGCTGTCTGCCAACATTACGGGCTTGATACGTCGGACTATTCTTTTGGATATATCGCCGGGTGGAGCAGCGGAAAAGAACTTGCAGAACTGAAAGGCTCTCTTGAAACAATCCGCAGTACCGCCGCAAGTCTGATTGATACCATAGACGGGCATTTTGCAGAAATCCAAAAGGCACAGGATAAAGAACAGACCACCGAACAGGCACAACCCGCACAGGAAGCTACCAAACAGCCCGAAGCAGAAACAGCCGCGCCGGAGCTTTCCGAAGAAACAACCCCGGTACAGGAAAAAGAAGCACAGACCGAGCCGGAAGCTGATACAGGCGTAAGCAGCGAAACACCGCAGACCACACAGCCGGAACAGGTAGCCCCCGTCGCCCCTTATTACACTATCAATGAAGCTGCCGCCAAACGTGCAAAGGATATGAACAGCTTTTCCGATTATAAGCAAGGCAGCGCGACGGCTGAATACAGGCATTACGTTGATGAAGCCATACAGCTTGCAGAAAGGCAGAAACAGCGGGTAGACCCGATGTACCATGAGAAAATCGACAGCCTGCTTGACACCTACGCCCGGAAATTGGCGGCGAACATGAACAAAGGCTATGAGATTGACGCTCGTGTTCCCTCTATCCTGATTGCGGGCGGCTCTAACTTTCCCACAAGGAAGAAAGAAAAGCAGAACGCAGCCCGCGACAGCAATTACCGTGAATGGCAGGACATACAAGGGCTTCTTGATAAAATCCGCAGTACCGGCATGGGCGGTATCAGTGCAGACGACCCGCAGGCAGTACAGAAGTTAGAAAAGAAACTGGAAAGCCTTGAAAAATCACAGGAAACCATGAAAGCCGTAAACGCTTATTACCGTAAGCATAAGACCCTTGACGGCTGCCCGCATTTACCGCCGGAGGAACTGGAAAAACTGAAAGCGGACATGGCGAGCAGTTGGCATTTGGAGGACAAGCCCTTTGCGACTTGGGCGTTATCCAACAACAGCGCAGAAATCCGGCGTGTAAAAGACCGTATCAAATCCCTTTCACAGCAAAAAGAAATTGGTTTTGTCGGTTGGGAATTTGACGGCGGCAAGGTGGAAGCAAACACCGAAGCGAACCGACTGCAAATCTTCTTTGAGGATAAGCCGGACGAAGCCACGCGGGAAGCCTTAAAAAGTAATGGCTTCCGTTGGTCGCCAAAAGCAGGGGCATGGCAGCGGCAGCTTACCAGTAACGCCTACTATGCGGCTGATTATGTGAAAGCGATTGCACCCCTTACCGGGGAAAAGCCGACCGAGTTACAGCGGGCGCATATCCGGCAGCAAAAGGTAGCTGCACAGGAACAACCTGCACAGGGGCAGCCGGAACAGGAAGCCCCACAGCACAAAGACACCTTTTCCATTTATCAGATAAAAGGCGGGGACGAAACAAGGGACTTGCGCTTTGAGCCTTATGACCGTCTGCAAGCGGCTGGACTTACCATTGACCGGGTAAATTATGAACTCGTCTATACTGCACCGCTTACAAAGGATATGACGCTGGGCGACATTTGGGAAAGGTTTAATATCGACCACCCCGCCGACTTTAAGGGGCATAGCCTTTCCGTTTCCGACATTGTTGTGCTTCATCAGAACGACGAGGACACCGCCCACTATGTAGACAGTATCGGTTTTCAGCAAGTGCCGGAGTTTTTGCAGGAGCAGCAGACCCCCGTATTTGACAAGCTGCCGCCCGAACAGCAGCAAGCCTTGTCCGACACCGTACAAGACACTTTGCAAATGCTGGTTGACGCAGACAAGCGGATTTATGGCGACGTTACGGGCAAGACCCTTGAAGCAATCGCGGCGCAAGGATATTCCTACAAGGACGGGCAGCTTGAAAAGCAGCAGCCGGAAGCGACCCCCGACAGCCTTTTGACGGGTGAAACCGTTAGAACGCCGAGGGGCAATTTTCATATTACCGATATGAGCCGTGAACAGATCGAAGCGGCGGGATTTGGTTTTCACCATGCGTCGGAGGACGGGAAGTATCTCATTATGGGGAATGGCACACAGGCTTATGCCATAGCCGCCGAGCAGCCGCAGCGGGATAATCCCTTAAAGCACGTCGAGGACACCATAGAGCAGAACGACAACAATTTTGACGGGCTTATCAACAATACGCCGCAAACGCCCACCGTTGCAGATTTTGAGCAGCGGGCAAAGGCGGGGGAAGCGATTTCCGTTACCGACCTTGCAAAAGCGGTAAAAGCCGAGAAACGGGAACAGCCGCAGAAAAAACCGTCCATTTTGAAGAAGCTGGACGAATACAAGAAACAGGCGGCGCAGCAGCCGAAAGATAAACAGAAAGAGCATAAAAAGGATTTGGAGGTTTGATAGCATGAATACCCGCTTTACCATTGAGGAAGAAAACATTGTTGCGATCTACGCCGAGGACAGCCGGGAAACAACGCTTGAAAATATCCTTGCCGCCATGCCCTACATGGACGAGGATATGCGCCAGCTTGCCGCCGCAGCGGTGAACAAGCTGCAAGCCATGACGGACAGCGAGTTTTCCGAAAGGGAGTTTATCTTGACCGACGAGGAATAGCCCATAGAGAACAGGGGCGCGGTTGCCGATTTCCGGCACCGCGCCCCTGTTCTTTTTTTGTCCTTGCGTGGACAATTAGAAAGCCGTTTTTGCGGGTTTGAATATACTTTATCGTCTATGTCGTTTTCATGCGCTGGAAGCCGCAGAAACACAGGCGTTTTCAGCCCTTAACATTCCACTTGCCACCCCATGTTTTGCGCCTTATCGCTCCTGCTCCCGCGCCCTGCTTTGGGACGGGTAAAGAATACTATCGACGTTCTTTTTGACAACGCCGTATTCCTGCATTTGCTTCTTGGCTTGCCGATAATCTTCATACAATTTGGTTTTCCTGTCGTTTAAGCTTCTATACTCCTTGCGCAGCGCGGCGAGATCGGGCAGCTTCTTTATCTGCATTTCCTTTAATGCCCTTGCCGCAGCTTCAAACAGGATAATTTCGCTTTCATGCCCCCGCAGATACTTTTCCTTGTCCGGCGATTTTCGGTATTCATCGTAAATCGGTTTTAACTGTCGGTATGTGGTGGTGTGCTTGATAAGCAGCGACAAATCAGACATACGCTGTTCCACTTCCTTAACCGCCTTTGCCGCCGCGTCATGAGCGGTCATAATATCGGCTATCTTGCTTTCAAGTTCGCTATAATACTCAATCTTGTTTTCGGTTAGGAAGTTCATGCTTTTAGCAGCCTGTTTCAGATTATGGATTTTTGCCCACCGTTCATAGCCCGCCGACTGTTGGGCTTTGATACTGTTTTCAAGATCGACGACAAGCCGGATTTTCTTATCTTCCCGCAGCGTTTTTGTTTTGGCAACATACACGCCCTTGATACGCTCCTTTATCGCTTCTTCCGTATAGGCCGCGCCGAGCGTCTTTGTGCGGGTAAACCGTTCCTGTCCGGCAGCGCGAAAGGAAATGTATTTGCCCTGTTTGATTTCATACCCCATTTCCTGCAAGCGGCGCAGCAGTTCGTCAAAATCTTTCACTTGGGGAATGAGAGTATCTATCGCCGTTTTCAGCTTTGCTTTGTAGCTTGTCCCTTGCTTTTCGGCGGTGTATTCTGCATAGCTTTTTCCCTTGTCCTGTCCCGGTACGACGACGGATAGCCCATGCTCTTTACATATCCTGTCGCTGGTGCGCCGGATAAAGTGATAGCTTTGCTTGTTGGAATGGTACTTTTTGTAGTCAACGAAGCTAACCGCGTTGAAAATCAAGTGATTATGCAGATGGTCTTTATCGACGTGAGTTGTCAAAACAAACTCATACTTGCCGCCTAATACCGCCCCGGCAAGTTCCATGCCGATTTTGTGCGCTTCTTCCGGTGTGGTTTCTCCCACCGCAAAGGATTGTATCAAGTGCCGCCCTAAATGTGTGCCGCGATCTCCGGCAGCTTCCCGCGTCCATGCAAACTCAATATCGGCGGTTTCCAGCCCGCAGCCGAAAGAGGACGCAAGCAGCTTCCCGTCTGTCTTTTCGGGATTTAAGATATAGTCTATCGCAGCCTTTAAGGTTGATTTAATAGGGTGCGTCTTTGTAACCGCCATATCTCGTCCACCGCCTTTTTAATGTCCTCTATATCCTGCCTGTAAACCGTCCCCGTCGCATTGGCGCGTTTTGCAATTTGGTTGATGTTCCGGCTCACCGCTTGCAGTTCCCGGATATATGCTTTTGTGTCGCTTCGGTCAACGACAAGAATATACCCGTCTATCGCCATTTTACGGAAGTATGCCCCATACTGCTTTATGGGAAGCTGCTTCATCTTCTCGTCGATCAGCCGCTTTTCTTCTTCCGTAACGTAAAACTTCATCTGTATATTTCTCTTTCGGTTTTCCATTTCCGCACCGCCTTTCGGTATAAGGGTTTGGGATTATCCCAACAAGCATTTTCCGCAAACGGGTACTCGTTTGCTGTGCTTGCTATGTAGTTGTTTTTATCCGTAAACGCCTGTTTCTCTCGCTTTGGGCTTTCTGTCTGCGGCGTATCTTTGCCGCGCAATCGGGGCAGTATTTCGCCCGGTTGCTGCCCGCCGCAAACGTGCTGCCGCATACCGCGCAACGCTTCAAATCGGTTTCCCCGCTGCGGGTGATCTGTTCGCAAAGCTGCCTGTCGGCGGGTAATACCGCTTCGCGGAAATAGCGGCATAGCAGCGAATAGCTGATACTCTGCACACAAACGCAAGTTTCCCCGTCGTCCAGCAGCAGACAATTCCCGCAATCGTTGTTTGCACAAGCGGCGCGGGTCATTTTCTTTACGGCGCGGTATTGCTTTTCATCAAGCCTTATCATTTTCGGTTCTGCTCGACGCGGAAGTTTACATACTTGCCGCCTGTGTCGGCAAGCAGCACAACTCCGTCAAAGGTCTTTCCCGTCTTGGTCGAGTACATACCTTTGATTTTTACCTTTCCGTCTTTCAAAAGGGCGGCGGCAATCGCCTTTGTGAAAGCCTTTTTGCGCTGCTCAAAAAAGCGGTCATTCTTCCACATCACAAAGCTGCAAGCCCTGTCGGAGCAGTAAAAGTTTTTCTTGCCCTCGTAAACCGCCGCGCCGCAACGGGGGCAAGTGCCGATTGCTTCCCGCTGCGGGGTAAACAGCTTCGCTTTATCCTCGGAAATCGCGGAATAGGTCTTGACAAGCCCCGCTGTCATTTCCTCAATCCCGCGCATGAAGTCGGCGGGGCTGTCGCTGCCCTTTGCAATCCCGGTAAGGCGCGTTTCCCATTCTGCCGTAAGCTGCGGGGACGTAAGGCTGTCGGGCAGAATAGCGACAAGGTTATACCCGTCCTTTGTGGGGATTAGCTTTTTGCCCTTGCGCTCGGCAAAGCCCGCGCTAATGAGTTTTTCAATGATACCCGCCCGCGTTGCGGTAGTGCCTAACCCTTTGCGCCCTGCGTCCTCCGGCGTTTCTTCCTTGCCCGCGTTCTCCATTGCGGACAGAAGCGTATCTTCGGTAAATGCCTTTGGGGGCTGCGTGTAACGTTCGGAGATCTCCGCTGCCGGATTGTCAAAGGTCTGCCCCTCGGCAAGCGGGGGTAAAACCGCTTCCGGCTCTGCGTCCTCGTCCTGTTCCCCGGACGCGGCGCGGGATAGTCTTTCAATCTCGCGCCAACCCTCGCAAAGCGTCGTCCTGCCCTTTGCGGTAAAGGTATAGCCGCCGCAAGTGAAAACCGCCGTAACCGCTTCATACTCATAGGGCGCGGCAACGGCGCAAAGCAGTTTTGCGCACACAAGGGTCATTAGCTTTTTCTCACTTTCGGCAAGGGAAGAAAAGCCCGTTTTCACAAACTCCGCTGTCGGCAAAATGGCGTGATGGTCGGTTACTTTGCTGTTGTCGCAAATCCTCGCAAGGTCGGCTTGCAGCTTCACGCCCTGCATAAAGGGGAGAGCAGCGCAAAGGCCGGTGATAAGTTCCTTTGTGCTGCCCTCCATATCGGAAGTGATATATTTGCTGTCGGTGCGGGGATAGGTCAAAAGCCGTTTTTCATAAAGGGCTTGCGCATAGTCAAGGGTCTGTTTCGCCGTAAACCCATACAAACGGTTTGCTTCCCGCTGCAAGGCGGTGAGGTCAAACAGTTTCGGCGGGGCTGCGGTCTTTTTCTCTTTTTTAAGGGAAGTACAAACGGCCTGCGATTTCTCGCAAGCCGCTTTCATCTGCCGCGCCGCCGCTTCGTCGTCCTGCCTTTCGGAAAGGGCGGCAACGCCGCCAACGTCCAGCCGGACGACATGATATTTCTCTTTCTTAAAGCTGCTGATTGCATAGTCGCGGTTTACCAGCATAGCAAGGGTGGGCGTTTGCACTCTGCCGACATTCAATGTTTTATGGTAGAGGATAGAGAAAAGGCGGGTCGCGTTAATGCCAATGAGCCAATCGGCCTTTGCTCTGCAAAGCGCGGATTGATAGAGGTTGTCATAGCCGCGCCCGTCTTTGAGATTTGAAAAGCCCTCGCGGATTGCACTTGCTTCCATGCTGCTAATCCAAAGGCGGGAAAAGGGCTTTTTGCAATTCGCCTGTTCATAGACAAAGCGGAAAATGAGTTCCCCCTCGCGCCCGCTGTCGCAAGCATTGATAATCTCGGTAACGTCGCTGCGGTGCATAAGGTCTTTGAGAATGGAAAACTGCTGCTCCTTGCCGCTGGCAACAATAAACTGCCACTCCTGCGGGACAATGGGAAGATCGTCGTACTTCCATTTACGGAATTGTTCATTGTAGGTCGCCGCGTCTGCAAGGCTAATCAAATGCCCGATACACCACGACACAAGGTAGCCGCCGCCCTCAAAATATCCGCTGCGCTTTTCATTCGCGCCCATAACGGCGGCAATCGCCGCCCCGACGCTCGGTTTTTCTGCAATTACAAGTTTCATAGATTATCGTCCTCCTGCTCGGTCTGTTCGGTTTCGACTACTTCCGTTTCCTCGTCGTCCTCGTCAAAATCAAGGTCGTCAAGGCTGCTGCTGCCTTTCGCCGCGTCCTTTTTGGGCTTCAAAATCTTAAAGTAGTAGAACGCGCCGCCGCCCGCTGCGGCAACAAGCAGCACGACAAGCAGAATACCCATGCCGCCGCCTTTTTCTTCTTCCGGCGGCTGCTCGGTTTCTTCCGGCTCCGGCTCGGCTTCCACACCCGCGCACTCGCTCATGTTGACGCTGCAAACCGGGCAAGCGGTGTTGACGCTTCCGGCAACGCATTTATCGGTGCAGCTACAAACGGGGGCTTCGGTCTGCCCGTCCTCCATAAGGGCGGTTAAATCCGCTTCGTCCACTTGGTTAAGGAAATGGACGGTATTTTCCCCGTCCTCGGCGCGGTCAATGATGATGTAAAAATAGTTGCCACTTTTGGTAACGACGGTGATAAACTGCTTGTCGCCGGACGCTTCACCCGTTATATCGTCCACAAGGGACATATTCCCGTCCGGGGTAAGGGGCTGCGGCTCATAGCCGCCCGTCGTTTCTTCCGGCTCGGTTTCCGGCGCGGGGGTTTCCTCGGTTACGGGGGTAGGCGTGTCGTCGCTTTCATCGCCACCGCCCGCATAAGCGGTAACAGAAAAGCCGCACATGATAACCAGTGCGGCAAGCAATACGGTAAACTTTCGGATTATCTTTTTATTCTTCATTGTCGTTGTCCTCCTGTTCGGCGGGGTAAGTGGCTTCCGGCTGCGGCAAGGTGATTTCGCCGCTGGCGTAAGCGGAGAGGAACGCGGCAAGCTGCGTCCCGTCAAGGTGTACCGCCTTTACCATTTGCACGATCTGCGCGTTTTCTTCCTCGACTTTCTGCGCTTCAAGGTCTTTCAGCTTCTTTTGCTGTTCAAGGATTTTTGCCCTCGTTTTCTCAATATCCCTTTCGATACGGTCAAGTTTCGTGTTCGCCATAGTCATTTACTCCTTTCCAAACTGTTCTTTCCATGAATAGCTGCGCCCCAATCCCTTAACGGTTTTAAGATAGGGCATAGCGTTTTCTTCCAAAGTCGCCGCCCGGTTAAATAGATCGGGATAGTGTTCTTTGAGATATAAAATCTCTTGTTTCTTCATGCTCGGACAAAAGAAACAGGACGATTTACCCGGCTGCGGCAATCCTGCCGCTTTGATTTCCCGGATACAATCGTCCCTGTTCCAGCCCCATTCTTCAATGAGGGGGTAGCGGTTATGATATTTTTTGTCGGCTTCGTTGTACTTGCGGGAATGTTCATACCGTTTCACTTCTCCCGCGTCATAGCCGATATAGCGGTTGACTTTCTCGCCGCGCTGCCATACTTCGCGGCAAGGCGCATAGTGGTTGCAAAACTTTTCCTGCGGTGCGATTTTGTGTTTCTGCGAACAACGCTTATGCCCGTAGGCAATCGACGGGAGCGTATGAGAGCGCAAGCACTCGGTTTCAAGAGATAGGCGGTTGCCGTAGCGGTCAACATACTGCACAACGGTAATCTGCGGCATACCGTGTTCCGCAAGCCATTGATTGATTATCTCGATAAATTGATAGGTATGCGGGTGTTCCGCGCCCGTATCGGCAAAGGTGATAAGGTCAATCGGGATTTTGTGCTTGTATAGGCCAATAAGTAAGGCGGCACTATTCGTGCCGCCGCCAAAAGATACAATATTCATTTTTCAACTCCTTTTAATTGTAATTTAACCGCCCGTAGGCGTAAAAGTGGGATTGCCAATAGCTGGTGTCCAGCTTTGAATACTGGATAGGGTCGCCACAATGCAGCATGACGGGGCTTCCGTCCCCGTCCTCGCCCACATAAATCCCCACATGGGAAACGCCGGGGGTGTCGTATGTACCCGTAAAGAACACCAAATCCCCCGGCTGCGGGTTAGAAACAGGGGTTGAGATGTTGTAAAGCCCTTGCGCCCCAAGTCTGCCCGTATTGTATAGGCCGCTGTTCGTCAACACATAACTCACAAAGCCGCTGCAATCAAAAGAGGTTTCCGGGGTGCTGCCGCCCCACACATAGGGAAAACCGACGTATTTATCTGCTTCCTCCATGAGCCGCGCAAACTTTTCATCGGAACCCAGCAGCGCGGCGGGTACTTCATAATCGGCGGGCGGGTTTTCATAGTATTTAGACACATAGCCGGATTGCGGGAAAAGGTCGGGTCTGTTTCCCAGCGACGACATATACATAGCGTACATGGATAGCTGTTCTTCGCCCATGATGTAAACGGGGACATGGGAGAGGTTGAAGTTTTCCAGCTCCACATGGCAGATATAGTAGGTATAGGGAACCTCCGCCTCGTACTCGTAGCTTTGCAGATTGCCGTTTTCGTCGGTGTAATAGCCGATATGCGTTTCGGTGCGGTATCTGGTTTCCGTGGCGACGGTTTCCGTTAAGATATACTGCTTTTCAAACAGCGTCTCCAGAATCCCGCCTATTTCGTCAATCGTCCATTCTCCGCCATTGAGGGCGGTAATCATGGAAATGAGCACATAGGGGTCGTGCTCAATCTCGTCCAAGTCGAAGTGGTACTCGTCGTAATCGTGGGTGCTTTCGTAGCTGTTCAGGTATTCCCGCAGCTCGTCCTCCATGGCGCAGTAGGCGGCTTCCGCCGCCAGCATATCCGCATCCTCCAGCGGATAGGTGGAGGACACAATACCGGAGACGCCGCCCTGAAACAGCGTGGAGCAGGAGGAAATGCAGGTCATGAGCAGCAGTATCGCGGCGGCGACGCCGCCCGCGATGAGGAAGCCCTTCTTGTGCCGGACAAAAAAACTGCCGGCCTTTTTGCTCCCCTCGGCGGCGCGCTTTGCCGCCTTCGCGGTGGTCTCGGACGCTTTGACGGTATTCCTCGCGCCATTCCCCGCTTTTGCGGCGGCGTATTCCTTTTTAATGGCCTGCTTCTGCTGCCAGCGGGAATAGGGGTTGGAAGCCCTGCCGTATTCCTGCTCGTACTGTTTGTTCAGCGCCTTGAGATTGGCTTTGTCTGCGGCGGCTTCCGCCTTGTCCGCTTTGCGGTAGGGCTTTTCCGCATGGGAGCGGTGCGCCGATTCCGCAATGCGCCAGGTGCGCTCCGCCGTCTCGGTCAGGGTGTTCGCCGCCTCCGTGCCGGGGTTGTCGCCGCCCTCCTCCCGGAGCTTGCGGTGGACTGCGCTGCGGACGGTATCCAGCGGCGCTTTCCTTGCGGCGTGCGCCAGCTTGGAGGGCGGACGCTTTTTGTCCGCCTCTTCAAAGAAAAGGCGCGTCGTGACCTTGCCGCTCTCACTGTCCACAACGCGCTTTTTGACCTTAACGGTTTTCTTGGGAATTTTCGCTTCGGCCTTTTCCAGCTTAACCGCCGCCCTGTCCGCCTTGCGGACAGCTCGTTCCAGCTCCGGCAGGGCGCGTTCTTCCTCGGTGAAAATCAGCCTTGGCGAGCGTTTTGCCATATTCATCACCTCCTGATGGGACTGCTGATGGATTAAAAGCGTTATTCAAACAGAATTTCATCCGTTCTCTCCAGAAAATGCCGCTTGCCCGCCGGGGTGATTAGGGTATAGTGTCCCAGCTTGCCACGCTCGGTGTAGAAGTCCCTCACCAGAAACAGACCGGCGCTCTTTTTGACCGCACGGGGAAAGAGCTTGCGGTTCTTGTCCCGGAACAGATACTTCTTTTCCTCCAGATACCGGGTAAACTGCTTTTCGGGAACGCCCAGCTCCTTGGCGGTGGTGCGGATGTTGGTGCAGTCCGCAGGGTCAACAAAGGCGTCGTAATACTCCGCTTTGGGGAGGGCAAGCCGGAGACGGCGGGTCAGCTCCCGGTTTCGGGCGTTTTCGCTGCGCAGGCGGTTCAGGTACTCCGGCACGGCCTCGGGGTGCGCCTCCAGCGCATCCAACAGGCTGTCCGTCATATACGCGCCGTGCTTGCGGATGGAGGGAATGACCTCATGGGTGATCCAGCGCTTGAAGGCTCTCGCTTCCGGCTTTTTGGAGCAAAGGATCAAATGATAGAGTCCGGCTTCACTTACGGCATTTATCTCAATCGTCTTATCGGCGTTCTGGGGGTGGGGTACTTCAAGT
>OIDZ01000180.1_pt1 | contig 19176 bp, 14 predicted proteins | sample 1581681 | NCBI WGS metagenome assembly OIDZ01 (sample SAMEA3882512, study PRJEB24775) | human gut metagenome | biome: human-associated habitat; feature: intestine environment; material: feces | place: Netherlands | collected 2009/2010
CGATCTGGAAGAACTTCATCACGATGCCCACCACCGCCATGGGGATCTGGGCGTATTGCGCCTGCCCGAACACGGGGTCCAGCGCGCCGTATTGACGGAGCATGTTGTTGATGGCCGCCATCGCCGCCACAAGGCTGATCTGGGAGAGAAAGCTGGTGATGCCCAGCGTCAGCGTCTGCCCGCAGATGCTCCCGCGCAGGGCATAGTCGCCGGACGCGGGCTTGATGATTTTCATGTGCAGCAGATACCAGACGGCGAGCGCGGCCGTCGCCACCTGACCGATCACTGTCGCCACGGCCGCGCCCATCATGCCCCATTTGAAGCAGAAGATGAAAATCGGGTCGAGGATGATGTTGATGACGGCGCCGGCCAGCGTGGAGACCATGGCAAATTTCGGGTTTCCGTCTGCGCGGATGATGGGGTTCATCGCCTGCCCGAACATATAGAACGGAATACCGAGCGTGATATAGAAGAAATATTCCTGCGAGCAGCGGAAGGTTTCCTCGTTGACCGTGCCGCCGAACATGGCGATGATGCTGTCGGCAAAGACGAGATACACGGCGGTCAGGACGAGGCCGCCCGCCACGGACAGCACAACGGCGTTGCCGACGCTGCGCTTGGCCTTGCCGATTTCGCTTCTGCCCAGCGCCATGCTGACAAAGGCGCAGCAGCCGTCGCCGACCATGACGGCGATCGCCAGCGCCACGACCGTCAGCGGAAACACGACGGTGTTGGCGGCGTTGCCGTAAGAGCCAAGGTAGCTGGCGTTGGCGATGAAGATCTGGTCAACGATGTTATACAGCGCGCCCACCAGCAGCGAGATGATGCACGGAATGGCGTACTGCCGCATCAGCCTGCCCATGCGCTCCGTCCCCAAGAACTGATTTCCTGAATCCATAACAATCCCTTTCTTTCCCCAAAAATAAGAAATGCGCAAGTCCTTCAAACCCGGACTTACGCATTTCTGCTACACGATTTGCTGATGAATGAAAAAGGCGCGCGGCGCTTCTGCAACCGGATTTACGCAGAAACGCCACACGCTGTACGCTCATTATAGCGGGCCGGGCAAAGAATTTCAAAGGGCGATCTCCACAAATTTTCATGCCGATGCGCCCAAACGCTTTCACAAAGGGGACGTCTCGGCCTTGCAGCGGAATTGCCGCGGCGTCATGCCCTTGAATTTCTTGAACAACACGAAGAAGTATTTGGTGTTTTCCACGCCGATTTGCCGCGCGATGCTCTCGATGGGCTGGTCAGTCTCCAGCAGCAGGCGGCTGGCCTCGTCCATGCGAAGCTGGTTGAGCTTATCGCCGATGGAAATGCCCGCCTCCGTCAGATACTGCTTGCGCAGATAGGCGGCGGAAACGCCCATCTCCTCGGCGATGGATTGCGCGCCGATGCCCGTGTCGCGGAAGCCCTGCTCCAGCCGCTGGTTGATCTGGATCACGATTTCCTGCGTCCGGTTGTGCTTCTGGGCTTTCTGCTGGCTGAGCAGCTTTTCCAGCCGCGGCTCAAAGCGCGCGCTCACGTCCTCGGGCGTCTGCGCGGCGGCGAGCAGCTTTTCCAGCGTCGGCCGCGCCGCCGAATCCCCGGGCAGCGCGCTGTCCAGCAGGTGATCGAGTCGTTTGAGCGTGAACAGCACATTTTCATAATTTTCGCCCTTGAGCTGCTCCATGAGCTTGCCGAAGGCGATTTCTTTGCCCGCTTTGGCGGCGTTGAAGCAGGTGTTCAGCGCCGTTTCCAGCTCCTCCGCGCTTTTCCCGGCGGACTCGGCGGCCGTTTGGGCGAAAACCTGCTGCCCCGGATAGAAGAAGCGCAGCTTTTTGCGTTCCAAAAGAGCCTGATACCGCGCGGGCAATTCGGAGGGCGATTGAATCGGCAGGCCGTAATAGCACCGGCAATGCATCTGCGTCGCCAGATGCAGGCAGATATCCACCGCGGATTGACCGTCAGCGGGCGCGCAGAGCGCCAGCGACGCTTCGCCGACGGCGCAGACGACGCAATCCGGCGTTTCCTGCGCGAGAAGGCCGCGCAAACGCTCGTCGGGGGACATTTCCAGCAGGATCGGCACCGCCGGGAAGCGCACGAGCCCTTCCTCCGAGGGCTGGCCGTTGACCCAGAGCCGAAGCGCGTCCTCGCGCTTGCGGTTGAGCGACGTCGCGACGATTTTTTCCACCTGCTCGGCGGCCTGCTGCACGTTTTCGACCTCGTGGGTTCGATTGAGCGCGGCCGTCATGCGCCGATAGGGATCATACACGCGGATGAGCGCGACGCCGAGCGCCGAAAGCAGCGCGCACGCGATGAGCGTGAGCGCAATCCACGCATAGGAGCGGATTTTGGCTAGGCCGGGCAGGCAGTCCGCATAGGCGACGTAGCGCAGGCAATACCAGTCGTTGACGTCCAGCGGGGAAAAGAAGCAGATCGTCCGTTTTCCGTTCAGGCGTTCGATCAGGTAGCCGCGCTTCTGCTCGCCGATCCGACTCAGCAGCGACAGCGACATGGCGTTCAGCTCCTCGCGCTGGGAAGCGACCACATATGAATCGGAGGAGACGATGACGTAATTCTCCCCCTGAAAGTTGAGCAGATGCTCACGAAACCAATCCGCGTTGAGGTTGAGCATGACGGCGCTTTCGCCGGTCTTTCCGCTGGCCGTGACCTCGTAAACCAGATAGCTGTACCATTCGCTGCCGTAATCCTCGCCGTTTTCCCGGAACGTTCGATGGTAGAGCCGCATGCGGTTTTCCGGCGAACGCTGGCGGTAGAGCGCCACCGCGTCCTGATCGTAAAACCCATCCATCGAGGCGGACATGTAGTCGTTATCCGTGGTATACACATAGTCGAGCTTGGGGTTGAATACATAAATAGAGTGCAGCATGCTGCCGGACATGGCGTATTGCCACAATTCGCGCAGCGCGAAAACGCGCTCGTTCTGGGTGAGCGACGTGCTCTTGCGCAGCTTGGCGGTGGAGGAGATATAGAACATCTGGATGCCGAGGGTGTTGATGATGGACTGCATGGAGTCGGATATCGTGCTGGCCTGCGCGGAAAATTCCTCGTTCATGCGCAGCATCGCCTGCATGGAGATGCTTTCAAACATCTGGAACATCGAGCCGAACAGCAGCGCGAACACCAAAAAAGCGGCGGTGAACGCGATCAGTCTGGAAAACAATTTGGAAGAAAAAGGCGAAACGCGCTTTTGCTTTTGAACCTCGAGCACGGGTTTTCAACCTTCCTTTGCAACAAAGATGCGAAAAAATCGGTACGGTCAGTATACCACAAAACAGAGGGAAAGAGAAGAAAAGTTCAAAATTATGCACTCGTTTTTGTTCAAACCTTTTTGAACTTGCCGTTTTTTGCGCAGAGCTTTATAATAAACTCACAAAAAACGAGCAGGGCGGGGATGCAATCCGACCATAGCCCGCGTTCAGAGGCGTTGGAAGCGATTCATTCCGCGTGCTCGTCAAAAACAAAATGGGAGGTTCAAATCTATGAAGAAACTGGTAGCTCTCCTGCTCGCGTGCATGCTGATTCTCGCCGCCGCCGCGGCCATGGCCGAACCGAGCGGAACCGTGATGCTGTATTCCTCCTTAAAGGAAAAGCAGCTTGTCGCCGTCAAGGAAGCCTTCGAAGCCAAGTATCCGGGCATCGTGATGGATTACTATCAGGCGGGCACGGGCAAGATCAAGACCAAGATCGCGACCGAGCAGCAGGCGGGTCAGGTGGCCGCGGATCTGCTGTGGGTCGGCGACGCCTCCGACTATCTGACCTTCAAGAAGCAGGGGATTCTGGAAGCGTATGTCTCCCCCGAATCCGAAAAGGTGCCCGCCGCGTATAAGGACGAGGACGACCTCTACTGCGGCGCGCGTCTGGTGGTTATGGGCATGGCCTACAACACCCAGAACGTGACCGAGGAAGAAGCGCCGAAGCATTGGAAGGATCTGCTGAACGAGACCTTCCGCGACCAGATCATTATGACCGACCCGACCGAGTCCGGCACGACCGCCTATCTTGTCGGCGCGCTGGTGAACAACGAAGCCTATGGCTGGGCGTTCTTTGAGGATCTCGCGGCGATGGGCACCGAGCTGGACAGCGGCACCTCCGGTACGCATAACAACGTCGCCTCCGGCGGTTACAAGGTCTGCATCGCCGTGGACTACGTCACCCAGACGCTGGAAAGCCAGGGCTCTCCGATCAAGTTTGTCTACCCGGCCGAGGATACCATCGCCATTTCCAGCCCGATCGCGCTGGTCAAGGGCTGCGCAAACCCCGACAACGGCAAACTGCTGTATGACTTCATCCTTTCGGAAGAGGGGCAGACCGTGCTGATGAAGGCGGACTGCACGCCGATCCGTGACGGCGTTGCGAAGGAAGGCGCGCTGAGCGCATCCGAAATCGCCGCGATTGCGCTCAAGCCCGACGAGGCCAAGCTGGCGCAGGAGAAGCAGGACACGCTGGATCACTTCGATCAGCTGTTCAAGTAAGCGACTTTTCGGGGGACTGTCAAACTAAAAACCTGATATTTCAAGAATAAAACGAAGTATTATCGCCCGAAGGTTTCCAAAGGGGTTTTCGGTTGTTGCTGCCAGCGGCAGAAACAAACAAACGAAAACGGAAAGCCCTTTGGTGGGGCGATGGGGCAAAGCCCCATATCCAAAAATGCATAGATACTGCGCAAAAGCCCGAACGATTTAAGACCGTTCGGGCTTTTGCTATGGAGAAAGGAATGAAGAAAAGGGCAAATCAGGCGGCGGTCTTCGCCGCATAACGCTTGCGCAGGCTGGTCTCCACCGATGCGATGAGCAGGATGACCGCAACCACCTCAAACAGGCCGATGACGACGGTGAACACATACAGGCTGACGACCGACTCGACCGGCGCGGCCTTGATGAGCAGCAGCGCGGCGATTCCCATCACGATGCCGCCAAGGATGTAGCGCTTGCTGCAAAGCCGCTGAGCGAAATCCCACGCTTCCTGCGAGACCATGGAAAGCTGGGTGCGGTAGCCGCGCCCGGCGCCGAGCGCCGCGCACTTTTTGCGGCGGAGCAGACCGGCCTCCACGGTCAGATACGGCGCGATCATCAGCAGAAACAAACAGAGAATCCAAGTGGCAAACATGAAATCAATCTCCTTTATGCAACAAATCTGATGAATATATTATCCCGCGCGGCGTCAAAAACGTCAAGGGAGCACGTCGTCAAGAAGCTGTAAAGAACATCAGACCATTGTTAATCCGCGTTTATAAAGAGAAATTAACGGATAAAAAGCAGGATTTTACCTCCATATAGCGTATATAGACATGTCAAAAAAAAACAACCCAATGCAGAAAGGATGATTTATACAATGTTTATGGATAAAATGGCGCCGGGCATTGTTCGCCTGAGCGTGATGGATAACGATCTTGATTTGTTCGAGGGGCAGTATCCCGTGCCGCAGGGCGTGAGCTATAACAGCTACCTGATCGAGGACGATCGGCTCTGTCTGCTCGATACGGTGGACGCGCGCAAGCAGGAGGAATGGCTGGCCGGGCTTGACGAGGTTCTGGCCGGGCGCAAGCTGGATTATCTGGTAATTTCGCACATGGAGCCGGATCACGCCGGGGCGATTGCGGCGCTCTGCGCGCGCCAGCCGCAGTTGAAGCTGGTCGCCAACGCCAGAACGTTTGCGATTCTGGATCAGTTCAGCGGCGACAATCTGCTCGCGCAGGAGCGCGTCACGGTGGCGGACGGCGGCACACTGGCGCTCGGCAGCCATACGCTGCATTTCGTGCTTGCGCCGATGGTGCATTGGCCGGAGGTCATGGCCGTCTATGAGGACAGAGAGAAGGTGCTCTTTTCCGCGGACGGATTCGGCAATTTCGGCTCGCTGACCGATACCGACGCATGGGCGGACGAGGCGCGGCGCTATTACGGCAACATCGTCGGCAAATACGGCGCGCAGGTGCAGGGGCTGCTGAAAAAGGCCGCCGCGCTGGAGATCCGGACGATCTGCCCGCTGCACGGCCCGCAGCTCAGCGGCGAGGCGCTCGACCGCGCGCTGACGCTTTACGGCCTCTGGGCAGCGTGGAAGCCGGAGCAGAGCGGCGTGCTGGTGGCGTATGCGAGCTTCCACGGGCACACGGCCGAGGCGGCCAAGCTGCTGGCCGAAAAGCTGCATGCGCAGGGCGAGACGGTCGAGGTGATCGACCTGAACCGCGTACACAAGAGCTACGCCGTCTCCGCCGCGTTCAAATATGACCGCATGGCGCTGTGCGCGACGACGTATGACAGCGCGTATGCCCCGGCGATGGAGGCGTTCCTGTCCTCGCTCAAGCTCAAGGGCATGCAGGGGCGCAAGGTGGCGCTGGTGGAAAACGGCACGTGGGCGCCGATGGCCGCCAAGCACATGCGCGCCGTGCTCGACACGATGAAGAACATGCAGACGCTTGACCGGCAGGTGACGATCCGCTCGGCGATGAACGCGAAGAACCGCGAGGAGCTGGCGGAGCTGGCGCAGGCGCTGGCGCTGTGAGGGCGCGCGCCTTTTAATGCAGCGCCGCCGCGGCGATATTCAGCAGCGACGTAAACAGGCTCAGGCGCAAAAGGAGCGTGCTCAGGCTGCTTCGCCCGCGCCGCACGGCCGGCCAAAGCGCCAGCAGCGCCCCGATTACCGCGCCCGGAAGCAGCCAGAGCATCACGTCCGCATCCGGCAGAACCAGCCGCTGGCGGATCAGCAGCACGAGCAGCTTGCCGACCATGGCGAAGAGCGAAACTGTCAGCGCCGCGAACGCGCCTTCGTCCCCGTCCGCGCCGAACAGGAGGAAATAGAGCGTCAGCGTCAGCGGCTCCGCGCCGAAGGCGAGGAACGAGCCGAGCAGCCCGACGAGCAGCGCGACCGCGAAGCTCAGCAGCCGCGACAGGCGCATCGGCGCGACCGTGCGGCTCAGCGGGCCGAAATAAAGCGACGGCAGCGCAATCAGCGTGAACAGCAGCGCGTTTTGCAGCAGCATGGCGGATTCGCGCGTAATCATGGCGAAAAAACGTGCGCTCGCCAAATCGCCCAGCACGCCGCCCAGCGCCGCGCCGACCGCCAGCAGCAGCAGCTCGTCCGGGTGCAGCGGCAGGGCGTGATTCAGTGCGAAAAACGCCGCGACCAGCGCCGCGCAGAGCGTTGCCATCGTGCACAGCGCCGCGACGGAGGCGGGCGCGAGCGGCGAAACCGCATCCAGCAGGGGGCGGAGCAGCGTCGTCGCCCCGACGCCGGAAAGCAGGCCGAAAAACGCGCTGACGCCGCCTAAAATCAGATAAATCATAGGCGCAGCGCATCCAGCATGGCTGCGCTGCCGAGCGCGTCCTCGATGCGGAGCAGGCGGTTGTATTTGCAGACCCGCTCGCTTCGGCAGGGCGCGCCCGTTTTGATTTGCCCCGCGCCGAGCGCCACGGCGAGGTCGGCGATGGTCGTGTCCTCCGTTTCGCCAGAACGGTGGGAGATGATGGTGCGGTAGCCGCTTCTATGCGCCAGCGAAAGCGCCTGCATGGTCTCCGTCAGCGTGCCGATCTGGTTCGGCTTGAGCAGAATCGCATTCGCGCAGCCCATCAGGATGCCGCGCTGCAAACGCTCCTCGTTGGTCACGAAGAGATCGTCGCCGACGAGCTGACAGCGGCTGCCCAATTCCCGCGTCAGCGCCTGCCACGCGGGCCAATCCTCCTCACCCAGCGGATCTTCGATGGAGCGGATGGGGTATTGATCGCACAGGCCGCGCCAATGCTCGGTCAGCTCGTGCGCGGTGAAGCTGCGGCCGGATTTGGGCAGCACATAGCGCCCCTTCTGCGCCCATTCGCTGGCCGCCGCGTCCAGCGCGAGGACGATATCCGTGCCCGGCGCATAGCCCGCGCGGGAAACGGCTTCCAAAATCAGGTCGAGCGCCTGTTTTTCCTCGGCAATCTCCGGCGCAAAGCCGCCCTCGTCGCCCACGCCTGTGGAAAGCCCCTTCTTTTTGAGCAACGCCGCCAGCGCGTGATAGGTTTCCGCGCCCATCCGTAGCGCCGAACGAAAATCCTTCGCGCCGACGGGCACGATCATAAATTCCTGCACGTCCAGCCCGTTTCCCGCGTGCGCGCCGCCGTTGAGAATGTTCATCATCGGCATGGGCGTCAGGTGCGCCTGCGCGCCGCCCAGAAAGCGGAACAGCGCCACGCCCTGCGCGCAGGCCGCCGCCTTGGCGCAGGCCATCGACACGGCCAGCGTCGCGTTCGCGCCGAGAACGGCCTTGTTTTTCGTGCCGTCCAGCGCAATCAGCGCCTGATCGACGGCGAACAGGTTGTCCGCGTCCATGCCGCGCAGGGCGTTGTGGATGGCGCCGGAGATGTTTTTGCAGGCTTGCAGCACGCTTTTGCCGCCGTAAAGCTGCATATCGCCGTCGCGCAGTTCCAGCGCCTCGTATTTGCCGGTGGATGCGCCGCTGGGCGAGATGGCCGTGCAGGCCACGCCGCCGGATAGCTGCACCTCCGCTTCGACGGTCGGGTTTCCGCGCGAATCGAGCACCTGCCGCCCGATGACGCTGACGATTTCCGTTCTGCTCATAATGGATGCCTCCCGATGCGCTTTTGCCTTAGCTTGAGCAAAGCGGGGAAGTTTATACGCCTTATCACGCATCCTTCGCCGTGAAATGCTGAATTTGCTGCCGCCTGCGGAAAAAACCCGTCGATGCGATGAAAAAAGCGCCTGCCCGATTGAGCAAGCGCTTTTTGAGGGAGGAGAGCGGGAATCAGAATTTGAGGAACCAGGTGGAGATATAGCCGGTCTTGCCGTTTACCTCGACCTTCGTCCAATCGGTCGTCTTTTCCAGCACCTTGACCGTCGTGCCGACCGGAACCGTGCCGATCACGTTCGCGGAGAGGCTCGCGCGGCTGCGGAAATTGACAGCTGCCGCCGTTGGCGTTGAACACGCGCGCCGTGCCGTTGTGCATGTCGGCCGTGACCTTCAGGTACTTGGCCATCATGTAGCCGGTCTTGCCGTCCACGCTGACCTTGTACCAGTCGCCCTGACGCGCCAGCAGCGTCACGGTCTTGCCGTTGCGATAGTAGCCCAGCGATTCGCTGCTCACGTTGGCCTCGCGGCGCAGGAAGAGCACCTGCGTGTCGCGCGGGTTGTTGACCACGGCCGTGCCGGCAGCCGGAGAGACGGCGGAGGAGCCGCCGCTGACGGCCTTGCCGGAGAGCCAGCGGCTCTGCATATAGCCGGTCTTGCCATCCACGCTGACCTTGCTCCATTCGCCGGTGGTGGCGAGCACGGTCACCTTCGTGCCGCGCGGATAAGAGCCGAGGATGTTGCCGTTCGGCTCGGCGCGCAGGTTCAGGCCGCGGCTGTTCGTCTTGACATACGCGGTGGAGTTGGTCGTGCCCTCGCGCCCCAGATACTTGGCATACATGTAGCCGCTCTGGCCGCCGACGTCCACGCTCGCCCAGTCGCCGTTGACGCCCTTGACGAGCACCTCGGAGCCCCAGCCGTATTTGCCCAGAATTTTGGAAGATGCGCTCTCCTCGGCGCGCAGGTTCAGCGTGCCGCAGGTGATGACGCGGGTTTCGTTTTCAGCGAGGGATGCGAAGGGCATCGTCATCGCCATGCACAGCATCGCGGCGCAAGCCGCTTTTTTCTTGCCGGTAAACATATAGGAATTCCTCCTTTGTCATTGCGAAGGCGCCCAAGCGGCCGCTCTTGATCGTCTTCTGCATATCTGACGAAGGAGGCTGTTCTTTTATTGCCGCATCATCGTTTCCAAGTTCTGGAAAAGGCCGGTGGAGAAAAACAAAAAAGCGAGCGCAGACAAGAAAAAACGCCGCGGTCGAGCCTGCGGCGCAAGGGGATGGAAGATATTCACAGCGGCACGATATCGGCGCTGAAATCGGGCGGGCAGGCGATTTCAAGCGTCTTGCCCGTGACGGGATGGGTCAGCGAGAGCCTGACCGCGCTGAGCTGATGATACGGCGCGCGGTATTTTTCGGCCAGCCGGGCGGAATCCGCCGTGCAGTAGCGCGTGTCGCCGAGCATCGGATGGCCGATATGCGCCGCATGAACGCGGAGCTGATGCGTCCGCCCGGTGACGGGGAAAAAGCGGACGAGCGACACGTCGCCGCAAATATGCTCGACCCGGTAGCGCGTCACGGCGCGCTGGCCGCCGGGCAAAACCGCGCGTGTGAAGCTGTCGGGGGCGATGCGGTCAATCGGCGCGTCGATCACGCCCTCCGGGGCGGCGGGAACGCCGCAGACCCACGCGAGATATTCCTTGCGGAAAGCGTCTGTCTGCATCTGCCGCTGAATGTGCGCCTGCGCGTAGGGCAGCTTGGCGAAAAGCACGATGCCCGTCGTCTCCGCGTCGAGCCGGTGAGCGGGGTGCGCGCCGCTGTGCAGATAGCTTTGTACGCGCCCCTCAAGCGTGTCCGCGCCGCGCGGGGCGGAGGGAGAGGGGTGAACCTGCAGGGGCGCGGGCTTGCGCACGGCCAGCAGCGCGTCGTCCTCGTAGAGAACGGCGACGTCGCCGGACGCGGAGAAATCCAACGGTTTGTCGTATTCCGCCAGCGGGATGCGGAGCGTTCTGCCCGCGCCGACGCGCTGGTTGGCGAAAAACGGCGCGCCATCCACCGTCAAGCCCAGCCGCTTGGCCTCCCGCGCCTCCCTGGCGGAAAGCGAGAGCGGCCCGCGCAGAAGCTGATCGAGGGTCAGCGCGCCGTCGGATTCGGTTGTGATGTACGAAAGGAACATTACAGAACCTTGCTCAGGAAATCCTGCGTGCGCGGGTTCTGCGGGTGGTCGAACACCTGATGCGGGTCGCCCTGCTCCATGATGACGCCCTCATCCATGAACAGCACGCGGTTGCAGACCTCGCGCGCAAAGCCCATCTCGTGGGTGACGATCACGCAGGTCATGTTGTTCTTCGCCAGCGACTTGATGACCTCGAGCACCTCGCCGACCATCTCCGGGTCAAGCGCGCTCGTCGGCTCGTCGAAAAGGATGACCTCCGGGTCCATCGCCAGCGCGCGGGCGATGGCGACGCGCTGCTTCTGCCCGCCGGAGAGCTGGCGCGGCTTGGCGTTGATGTAGGCGGACATGCCGACCTTTTCGAGGTACTTCATCGCGTTTTCAACGCTCTCCTCGCGGGTGCGGTGCAGCACCTTCATCTGGCCGGTGACGCAGTTGTTCAGCACATCCATGTTGCCGAACAGGTTGAACTGCTGAAAGACCATGCCGACCTTGGCGTGGTAGCGCGGCATGTTGACCGCGCCGGAGAGAATATCCTCGCCGTGGTAGAGAATCTGCCCCTCGTCCGGCGTTTCGAGCAGGTTGATGCAGCGCAGCAGCGTCGATTTGCCCGAGCCGGAGGAGCCGATGATGCAGGTCACCTCGCCCTTGTTGGCGGCAAAATCCACGCCCCGCAGCACCTCGTGGTCGCCGAAGGCCTTTTTGATGCCCCTGACTTCAATCACACGTTCCATCTCTTGACGGCCTCCTTTTCGTTTTTGACGGATACCTTGATATCCGCGCGGCTGTCGCTCTGCGAGCCGTGAATGACGTAGTTATCCGGGCCGTCCATCTTCTTTTCCACCGCGCGCAGGATGGCGCTGACGCTCAGCGTCAGAATGAGGTAGATCACCGCGATGATGAAATAGACCTCGAAGTAGCGGTAATACGTGCCCGCGGCGCTCTTCGCCTGGAAGAACAGCTCGGAGACGGAGATGACGTTGAGCACGCTGGAATCCTTGATGTTGACGATCAGCTCGTTGCCCACGGAGGGGAGAATGTTGCGGATGGCCTGCGGCAGAACCACCGTCGTCATGGTCTGCCAGTGGGTCATGCCGATGGCGTGCGCCGCCTCGAACTGCCCCTTATCGACGGAGACGATGCCGCCGCGGATGATTTCGGCCATATACGCGCCGGTGTTGATGGAGATGATGAAGATGGCCGCGAAGGTCGTATCCATGTACACACCCGCGTACTGCGCGCCGTAGTAGATCACGACGGCCTGCACGATCATCGGCGTGCCGCGAAACACTTGAATGTAGACGTTCATCAGGAGCTGCGCCAGCCTGAGCAGCCCGCGCCGGAGGGTCACGCCGACGTTCGAGCCGGTTTTCTTCTTCTCCGGCAGGGCGATGGTGCGGATGATGGCCACCAGCAGGCCGAGCGCGAAGCCCAGCGCCGTGCCCGTCAGCGCAATCAGCAGGGTCATGCCCGTTCCGCGCAGGAACAGCATCCCGTATTTTTCCAGTAAAAAGGCCACCCAGCCAAAGAAGGATGTAGAAGCGTTCGGCATTTTGTTTTCTCCTTTGGGGTACGTCGACTCGCCGCCCCGAACCCCGGCAGGGAACTGAGTTCCCTGCACCTTCCATTACCATCTGCTTCGCAGATGGTTTATTTAATTAATAAGAAACTTCTTTTCCTCCGTTTATCGCGCAGCGATAAACAAAGTGGGAAATCCAAGAACCTCAGGTTCTTGGCAGGGCTTGGGGCAGCGCCCCAACGTTCTCCCCCCATGGCGCGTAAAAAGGCTGCCGGTTGCCCGACAGTCTTGTTTGGCGCTTGATTACTCGCTCAGCGGCTGATCGAGCACAACCGCGTCCATGATGGCGTTGCGCTCCTCCGCGGAAATCCCGGCGAGGATTTCGTTGATCTGCGCCTTCAGCGGGCTGCCCTGCTTCACGCCGACGGCAATCTGCGCGTCGTCCGGGGAGACGGTGAAGCCCTGCCCCTCGTCGAAGGTGATGTACGTCAGATCCGCGTTCGCGGAGGTCGCGGAGACCGCGCCGGGGCGGTCGGCCACATAGCCGTCAATCGCGCCGGAGGAAACCGCAACGATCATCGTCGGGAAGGTCTCCATCGCGGGCATCTTCACCGCGCCCTCGATCTGGTCGATCATGTCATAGTGGAACGTGCTCATCTGGCCGGTGATCTTCGCGCCCGCCAGATCGGCCAGGCTCTTCGCGCTGGCAAACGCGCTGTCCTTGCGAACCACGACGGTCAGCTCCGTGTCGTAGTAGGAATCCGTAAAGTCAATGGTCATCCGGCGCTCGGCGGTCGGGCTCATGCCCGCGATAATCACGTCGATGTTGCCGGAGAGCAGCGCCGGGGTCAGGCCGTCCCACTCGGTCTTGACGATTTCCAGCTCCATGCCGAGCTGATCGGCGATGATCTTCGCGATGCGCACATCGTAGCCGTCCGCGTAGCCGCCCGCCGCAATCGCCACGGCGTTTTCGCTCGCGTCGCTCTGCGTCCAGTTATACGGCGCGTAGTTGCACTCCATGCCCACGCGCAGGGTTTCGCAAACGCCCGCCGCCGCGAGCAGAACCATCGCCATCGTCATGGCCAAAATCAGCATTTTCTTCATTGTGCTGTCCTCCCGACCCCATCGGGTCTATCCACAGGTTGTTCGTTGGAATGAGGATATCTTACACCTGACCCGCCGGAGAGTCAACGAAATTACAATAATTCCGCGTCATCTTTATATTTTTTACAAAACAAATGCGCAGCAAAGCGTTTTTCATCGTCCAAAAACCGATAAATTCCGTACAAAAACGTGGGCGCAGAGCTGCGTTTTTCTCCTTCCGTCTGCCTTTCGGCAGCCAACCTTCGGCGTTTTCATCGGCTGATTCCGCCACAGGCAGCGCCGATTTCAAACGTCCCTCTAAGAGGGAGGTATTGTTTCTTCACCGCCGAAACCTTAGAGAAATCCCTTCGACTTATTGCTTAGACGGAAAATAACCTGCCAAAGAGCTCCCTCCTCGAGGGAGCTGTCAGCGAAGCTGACTGAAGGAGTCAGGCGCGCATCGTGCGCGCCCATTGGAATTTGTGTAAAATTTCGGATTTGCTCTTCTCCTATTCATCCTTGACGCGCACGTTTTCCCGTCCGAACATATCGAATACCTTGTTCAGGCTGTTTTCCGCCTGCTTTCTGGCTTCCTCCTGCGCGCTGAGGATCGCCTTGTCCGATTCCTGCACCGTGCCCTCGATCGCCGCGCGGAATGTGCACGGGTAGCCCGCCGCCTGCGTCAGATAGCCCGCCACCTCCTCGTTCTTCTCCGGGATGCTCAGCATCTTCACATAGGCCGCGCCCATCGCCTTGGGATAGACCACGGTGAACAGCCCGTTCTCGCCGGAGACGAGCCGCCCGAATTTGAGCATGCCGAAGAGCTGCGGCTTCTGCTTGGCCTGACGCATGGCCTCTTGCCAGATGCGTTCCGCGTCCGGTGCGGGGCCTTTCGGCGCTTCCTTCGCGGGGGGCGGCGCGGCTTCTCCCTGCGCGTCGTCCGGCGTATCGGCCGCCTGCACGGCGGCTGCCTGCTTCCGGGCGGGCGCAGCCGCCACTGCGCCCTCGCGCAGCTTGCGCTCCAGCTCGTCCACGCGGGCGACGAGCGCCTCCACCTGCATGCTTTCCTCCGGCGCGCAGGCGCGAAGCGCGGCCGTTTCCAGCGCAAAGCGCGGCTGTGCCGCCCACTTCATATCCGTTTCGCTCGCCAAAAAGAGATCGAGCATCCGCATCAGCCGCGTGTGCGACGTGCGCTTTGCCTGCGCGACGTATTCCGCCGCGTCCTCGCGCGTGACCTCCAAAAGACCGCTGAGCTGTTCCTCGCCGCAGATATCCGCCAGCATCAGCGCGCGCAGATGGGCGCTCACATCGCGCACAAACACCTGCACCTCGCGCCCCTTGCGCATCATCTCGTCAATCAGCGCCAGCGCGCCCGCCGCGTCCGAATCAATCAGCCGATCCGCGAACGCGAACAGGAAGCTCTTATCCGCCGCGCCGAGCACCCGAAGCACGAGCACCTCCGTCAGCCCGCCGTCCTCCTCCTGCGCGTAGGAAAGGCACATGTCCATGATCGACCATGCGTCGCGCATGCCGCCCTCCGCCGCGCGGGCGATGCGGGAAAGCGCCGCGTCCTCGGCCTGAATATGGCCTTCCTCCAGCGCAACGCGCAGCCGCCCGATGATCTGGTGCGCGGGAATCCGCCCGAAATCGAACCGCTGACAGCGGGAAAGGATCGTCGCCGGGAGCTTCTGCGGCTCCGTCGTCGCCAAAATGAACACGACGTAGGCGGGCGGCTCTTCCAGCGTCTTGAGCAGCGCGTTGAACGCGCCCTGCGAGAGCATGTGCACCTCGTCGATGATATACACGCGATAGCGCCCCGTCTGCGGCGGGTATTTCACCTTTTCGCGCAAATCGCGGATCTCGTCCACGCCGTTGTTGCTGGCCGCGTCGATTTCCAGAATATCGAGGCTGTTTTCCTCCGCCAGCGCCCGGCAGGTGTCGCACGTGCCGCAGGGATCGCCGTTCTCCGGGTGTTCGCAGTTGACCGCGCGCGCGAACACCTTCGCCGTCGAGGTTTTGCCCGTGCCGCGCGTGCCGCAGAACAGATACGCATGCGCGATGCGTCCGCTCGTGATCTGGCTGCGCAGCGTTTTGATCACAGCCTCCTGCCCCACAAAATCCTCGAACCGCGCCGGACGATAGCGGCGATACAGCGCCTGATAGCCCATTTTGTTGCCTCCACAATCCAATCAAGAATATAAAATAGAATATCACAAAAAGAAAAACTTTACAACCGTTCCGGACGGGTGTACAATAAGCGGCGCGGCCGAAGGCCGCTTTCCTTCCGCCGCATGTCCGCGGTTTTTTCTTTTCAGCGCACGCGACCCGACTGCGCATTTTCATTCAAAAAACACGGAGGAATATTCTATGGCTGTTTCCGGCATCATTTTTCAAATGATTACGTTGTTCATCATGATGTTTGCGGGCTATGTTTCCGCACGGGCGGGGCTGATTTCGCCGTCCTTCCGGCGCGGGCTCTCCTCGCTGGTGCTGAGCACGGCGTTCCCCTGCTGCATCGTTTCGTCGGTGCTGCAAAGCGGCGGCGCGCCCGGCAGCATGCTCGTCGCCCTCGGCGTGAGCGTCGCGTTTTTCGCGCTGATGATCGCGCTGGCGGCGGTGCTCGTGCGCATCGTGCCCACGCCGAAGGAAGAGCGCAACCTCGATCAGCTTCTGCTCGTGTTCACCAATCTGGCGTTCATGGGCATCCCGATCATTCAGGCGCTCTATGGCGTGGAGGGCGTGGCGATGCTCTCGATGTTCCTGCTGGTGTTCAACTTTCTCGTGTTCACCTACGGCGTCATGCTGCTCGATGGCAGCGGCGACATCAACCTCCGGCAGTTGGTCAACCCCGGCGTGATCTCCGCGCTGATTGCGCTGTTCTTCGGTCTGACCGGCTGGCGGCTGCCCGACCCGGTGGAAAGCGCGCTGGCCTCCATCGGCTCCATCAACACCCCGATGGCGATGATGATTATCGGCGCTTCCCTCGCGCACAGCGATATTCGCGCCGCGTTCACTAATCCGCGCCTGTACCGCATCACCTTCCTGCGCCTGATCGTCATGCCGCTGGTGTTCATCGGTCTGGCGCTCATCATGCCGATCAACCGCATGCTCGCGGGCTTGTGCGTCATCGTCGCCGCGATGCCGATTGCCGGAAATTGCAGCATGCTTTCCGATATCTACACGCCCGAGGACATGACCGCCTCCCACGCGACCATCGTCTCCACCCTGATCAGCGGCGTGACCCTCCCGCTGCTCGTGCTGGTGATGAGCATGGTGGGGCTGGGGTAACCGCCTCCCCGCGATAAAAGCCGCCCGGTTTTTGATGGCCGGTCGGCTTTCGCTTTTCCCCAAAACCTGCTATAATACATCTATCAATCATAAAGGAGAGCGATTTTCATGCGCGCTTACGAACGTCTGCTCAAATATGTTTCGGTCTACACCACCTCCGACCCGGACAGCGCCACCGTCCCCAGCTCCATGCGCCAGTACGATCTGGCGAACATCCTCGTCGATGAGCTGAAAGCCCTCGGCCTTGAAAACGTCCACGTTGACGAAAACGGCGTCGTCTACGGCTGGCTGTCCGCGACGGCGGGCTGCGAGCAGAAGCCCGCGCTCGGCTTCATCGCCCATCTCGACACTGCGCCGGATTGCTCCGGCGAAAACGTGAAGCCGCAGATCATCGAGCATTACGACGGCGGCGACGTGCTTCTGGCCGGAAGCGGCGAAACGCTCAGCCCCGCGGCGTTCCCCGGCCTGAAAAAGCTGGTCGGCATGACGCTCATCACCACGGACGGCACCACCCTGCTCGGCGCGGACGACAAGGCCGGCATCGCGGAAATTATGACCGCGCTGGAAAACATCCTCGCCGCCAACGCCCCGCACGGCAAACTCTGCATCGCCTTCACCCCGGATGAGGAAATCGGCGCGGGCGTTGACCATTTCGACGTGGCCAAGTTCGGCGCGGACTGCGCCTACACGCTGGATGGCGGCGAAGAGGGCGAAATCGCTTACGAGACGTTCAACGCCTGTTCGGCGGAGCTGCATTTCGACGGTCTGAGCGTACACCCCGGTTCTTCCAAGGATACGATGATTAACGCGGCGCTGGTCGCCATGGAATACAACGCGCTGCTCCCCGCCGGGGATATTCCCCGCCTGACGGAGGGCTACGAGGGCTTCTTCCACCTGTGCGATATGAAGGGCGACGTGGAGCACGCCGAGCTGCACTACATCGTCCGCGACCACGACCGCGCGACGTTCGAGGCGCGCAAGAAGCTGATGGAGCACGCCGTAAAGGTCATCAATGAAAAATACGGCCGCAGCGTCGTCACCCTCCGGCTCAAGGACAGCTATTATAACATGGCTGAAAAGCTGACCGACCACATGAAGCTGATTGAAAACGCCAAGCGCGCCTGCGAGGCGGCGGGCATGAAGCCGTTTATCGAGGCGGTGCGCGGCGGCACGGACGGCTGCCGCCTGTCCTACATGGGTCTGCCTACGCCGAACCTCTGCACCGGCGGCTTCGCTTTCCACGGCCCGTATGAGCATATCGCGGCAGAGAGCATGGATCGCTGCACGAAGATGGTCGAGCTGCTGATGATCGGGGAATGAGAAAACGCCGGGACTTTGCTCCAATCCCCACCCGAAACCCGAGGTTTCCGAACTTCCCGCCTTTCATTTTCAAAAATTTCATAAAATTCTGAAATTTTCCTCTCTGTATATCGTCTTATAAGTATAGACAACATGCAGGGAGGTTTTTTCATGCCGGCCAAACGCCGTCTCTTCGGGGCGCTGCTGTTTATGCTGACGCTTCTATCTTCTGCGGCCTGCGCGAAGATCAATTTGAAGCCCTACGAAGTGCCCAGCGCATCCGGCACAGAGGTCAAAATTCTCGCGCCGGAGGTCTATCTGCTTCTTCACGACAGTCCGCTGAACGGCGGCAAACTCAAAACGGCGCTCGTCCTGCTTGACCACGGGCAAACGGTATTCGAGCAGCGCCTGCCGGATCATACAGCCGACAGCGAAACCCTCAGCTATCGGCTCTTTGTTGCGGATGCAAACCGATACGGCATTTTAACCACCGAAAGCCATTCCAATTTCATCCGTTTTCGGCTTTTGGAAGACGGCGCACTCTCTGAGGGCTTTTCCGTTCAAGGCGATCTCACCGGCTATGCCGCCTTGCTCGGCTGGCTCTGCAATTTGAGCTGGGAGGGCGGCGCGTATGCCGTCAATCGCTTTGATTGGAATGGCATTCTGCTGGCTTCTACGCCGGTTTCGCCGCTTCACGCCGCAACCTACGGCGGCTTCACGGTGCTTGCCGACAAGAGCGTCGCCTATATCGCGCCGGATATCGACATTTCGCAAGGCCGCTATGCGCTGAATCATCTGCGCGTCAGTGCGGACGGCGAACCGCTTTCCGCCATCCATATTCCTCTGCCGTCCGACAGCTCCACCACATACGGCGCGTTTTCGCCCGACGGCGGCATGCTCTCCTATACGGAATCCCACGCGCTGACGGAGCCCTCGCAATTCTTTCTCGCCCGTTCGGATGCGGCAGGCCGCCTGCTTTTCACCAAAATGCTCAAGGCGGCGGATATCAACGTCCGCGTCAACTGCGCCCTTTTGCGCGACGACGGCTCGACCACGCTTTACGGCACGGCGACCCGAACCGCCCGAAAATACTTCGCCGTGTTCCGGCTGAATCTGGACGCAGGAGGGAACATCATTGCCCGAGATATCCGCGATTTCACCACCCGCGCCACGTATCTGTACAGCGTCAAACTCGATCCGCTCGGCAACGCATACGTGGTCGCTCAAGATTACAAGCACCCCATCGCCGTCG
>OIDZ01000187.1_pt1 | contig 18938 bp, 18 predicted proteins | sample 1581681 | NCBI WGS metagenome assembly OIDZ01 (sample SAMEA3882512, study PRJEB24775) | human gut metagenome | biome: human-associated habitat; feature: intestine environment; material: feces | place: Netherlands | collected 2009/2010
AATAATTATAAAAAATAAAACTACTTCCATATATATCCCATTCCATATACATTTGAAATGTAAAAGTGTTCTTCAGTTTCAATCTTTTTACGTAATCTGTTGATATTTACAGCCAGCGTATGTTTGTCCGTTATTTGTACTCCCTCGTCCCATAAGGAATCTAATAGAATTGAATAGGTAAGTAGTTTTCCCTTATTCTCAATCAATTTTTTCAAAATACGATATTCTGTAGGAGATAGTAAACATTCATTTTCTTTTTCCCGAACTGTACCAAGCTCAAAATTCACTTTTAGAAATCCGTCATCATAAATATTTGCTTCTTGTGACTTTCTGGTTAAAATAACATACACTTTTTTCAATAAAATCTTCATAGAAAATGGTTTGGTTACATAATCGTCTGCGCCTAATTCATATCCATTTAAAATATCTTCTTCTAAGTCTCTTGCAGAAACAAATAAAACTGGGACTTGTTTTTTGGCTTTCAACCATTTACAAAATTGAAAGCCGTCCCCATCTGGTAAATTGACATCAAGTATCGTCAAATGAAAAGATTCATTTTCTGTGAATTTTTCAGCTTCTTTACAAGAATGGGCTGAAAAGATATGATACCCCTCTTTTTTTAATGCATAAGTGATTGTTTGATTTAATTCCACATCATCTTCCAAAACAAGAATAGTATACACAAATAAATCCCTCCGTAAGAAATATTTTAGCTTTTTTAATTATATCAAAGAACTTACTAGAAATACATATTTTTTAGAGGGAGCATTTTGTCATTGATAGCTCCCTCTTTTGATTATACTTATATAATCTTCCAGTTATCGTCCTTATGAAGCATAAGCTCATACTGTGAGATTTGTGTCATTTTCGACTTGTTATCCAGATACTTCACAGACACACTGACCTTGAGGTTATCGCCATCTTTGGTAAAGACAGGGTTTACCAGTTCTGAAAATACATAGTCGCCGGATACAGGAGCAAGCACGCCGTTTTTGACATAATAGGCAAGTTCTTTTTCCGTAGCTGTCGGATACAGCTTAAAGAATGTTTCCAAGAAAGCGGTAGCGTCCTTGACAGTATCGGAGTTGACACTGACATCGGCTTCCTGTGCTTTCGGTTCATACTTTGATTTCTGCATTGCCGGAGCAAGGGTAGGATTCTGGGTAATGACCATTGCACCGTCCTTATCCACATGAACGGTCACGGTGTAGTTTTCTGTGACTGCCTGTGTCTGTTCTCCCTCTTTTACCTGCTGATCTACTTCGTAGGCAACGGTAAAATCGTCCGTTCCAGACTGTTCCACATTCCAGACCAGCACATTTGTAACAGTAGCACTGGTTGGTATATCGGTTCTGATGGTATCGGCGTTCAAGTCCTGCAATTCTTTGGTAAGGTATTTACTGATTTCTGTTGTCCTTGCTTCAATGGCTTCCTTGCTGGTATCCCATGAGTAGTAGGCTTTCGCAAAGTTCTTGACGAAATTCTCAATAGCGTTGGTATCGTTCAATCTTAGCTGAATGATTTCTTTTTCATGTACCGTGTGGGTGTCAATGGCAGTAAAGTTCTTATACACACCAAAACTGGTGCTTGCCAGAAGCACCGCCCACAACAGCAGGACAGATTTCTTATGTGTCCCGACTTTCATGGTACGCACTTTCTTATTCTTAGGTGCTTTCTCTGTTTTTTCTTTCTTCTTAAACATATTTCAAGTCCTTTCTATTGTTTGATTCTTCCAGCACAAATGATGTGCTGTTGCCAGTAGGCAGAGGTCAAATCAGTATAGCCAATTGGATTTCCGGCATGATACATCTGATTGTTTCCTACATAGATTCCTACATGTGTAACATAGTCACTGGTATTGTAAGTAGAATGGAAAAAGACCAAATCGCCAGCCTGTGCCTGTGACAATGGGATATGCTGGGTTGCGTCATACTGTGCCTGTGCGGTTCGTGGCAGGCTGATTCCGGCTTTTCCGTAGCACCACTGGGTAAGACCAGAACAGTCAAAAGAGGTGTTCGGATTACTGCCACCATAGACATATTTCCAACCTTGATATTTCAATGCTTCATTCATAACCGCCTGTACCGTTTCGTTACTGAACTGCTTCACGGTCAGATATTGATTGACCAGCTCCACATAGAACATATTCCCGTAGTTATAACGCCAGCCACCATTTTTACTGACCGCTATTGGGTTCGTATAAGTTACTTTTGCACCGTCGGATTTATTCTTTGCGAAATTCTCTGCAAGGTTGAAGCTGTGCTTTTTCCCGTTCTTCGCCACATAGTCTGCATAGCCACCACCATAGTTATAAGATTGAATGACCACGTTAATGTCATTCATACCTTTGGCTTTACAGGAAGAAAGCAGGGACGCAAAATATTTACACCCCTGCTTAATGGATTCTTCTGTACTTAATGAGTTTGGCGGTAGTCCCAGACTTTCACTGGACTGCATAACATCGGTAGCCGTACCGCCACTTTCCACCTGTATGATGGCAAGCAGGACGTTCACATACTCCGAGATACCGTTTTCTCTGGCGTATTTTTCTACCATCGGCTGATGTTTGAGGACATCGGCTGACAGGTTCATGCCAGAATAGACAGGCGAATAGCTGTTGGAACTGTCGTCATCTTCGCCGGAAATCAATATCCCGAAAAAGAGGACGATGGAGAAAAGGACAGGAAATATCGTACCTATGATAAGGATACGCTTTAATCTCATTTCTTCCGTCCTTTCTCTGGTTGCTTCGTAACAGTCTTACGATTTTGTTTTTGGTTGACCTGTTTCTGTACGGTTGTTTTCTTTTGATTACTTCTGGATTCCGCTACGTTTGACTGATTCGTTCTGGCAACAGATTTGACCTGTTGTTCCTGTCTGATATTGGTTCGGACATTTTCTTTTCCAGCCTTGACTTCTGCATTTTTTATCACAGAAGAAGTAACAGGACGTTTCATATCCGGCTTAGTAACTGTATCGGTCTGTGCAGGTTTTGGAACAGGTGTGGCAACAGGGCGTTCATGGCTTCTGGTAGCTCCGGCTGTCGCTGATCCATTCGCATGAACTGTCTGCCTTGCTTCCTGTGCTTTCTGTAATTCCTGCTTTTTCTGTGAGATATTTTCCCTGTGCTGATTGCGTTTCTGTGTACGCTGTTCCTGTCGGTTTTCCCGTTCTTCCACAACGCCACGCTTAAAGTCCGATACATTATCCTTTGCTTTCTGTTTGGCAGAGTGGACAGCATAACCAGCCTGTGTCGGCAAGTCTTTCACATTTTCTTTCAGAGAGGAAGCACTGTCACGGACTTTATTTTTCGTATCCATCACAGCACCTACCGCAGAACCGACACGGCTTCCCATGCTGGCAGAGGTATTTTCCCGTTTCTTTGGCGGTTGGTTCGTTGCTGGCTTTCCGGCTCTGGCAACACTTGCACCTGCCACCGCACCTGCAACACTTCCAGCACCGACAGCCCTTGCAATCCTGTGTTCCATACGTCTTGCCCGATGTCGCATGAACACCATCGGTCTACGGAATATCCGGCGACCTATCTGCTGGCTGTCATTGGCATTAAGGCTGAACATACTCATTAGCTCTCCGAGCTTCATGTAGATTCCGGCAAAACAGATTATCTGCAAAAACGCCACCATGAAGAACGGATAATCTGTGGAAATGTTGTAGAACATACTGGAAATCGAAAATGCCACCGTCACAACCAATGTAATTCCGGCTCTTGTCATAATGGCATTGAACACACGGACAACTGCCTGTTTCGCCATGTTTTCATAGGTTGGTATCATGGACATTAAAAAGCTGACAGGCAGGAACATGGCATAGATGATAAAAAGTATCTGGGAAAACAACATCATGCCGGTAAGCAGAAAGATAAAGATTGTGATACCGAGATTGAAAATGAGCAGGAAGAACACCATGCCAAGACGGTTGACGACCTGTGGAATGGTAAGGTTGTCATTGTCGTTATCTTCAATCTCTGTTTTGACAACATTTTCCCTTGTTTCTCCATCTTCGTCTGACGGACTGGCAGATACCAGAGCTTCCACACGGTCAGCCCCGATTTCTTCGGTATCACTGTTCCCGAACTGCAATAACAGCCACGGTTTTTCTACCTGTATCGAAAACAGGCTGTCACGGATAAGGTCTACGCTGTCTTTCCCTTTGCTTTGTGAATCGGGGAGCATGATTTTTGTCCCCAAGTCCAGAGAAGCGGTGCTGATGTCCGAACTGAAATCATTGATTTTCTGGATATAGTTGGGAGCATAAGCAATAAAGGACGCAGACACAATGAACACCACCACAAAGTTGATAACAGCGTGAAGTGCCTTGCTTGTTTCCCGTTTGAGAAGCCCTGTATAGGCGGTATAAACACCTACAATCAGAATGATAATGAGCAGGAATCCCACATAGAATCCACTGCTGGAAAATCCGTTTTCGGTTACTCCGGCAAGTGTCTGGATACTTTTCCCGATACTGTCAGCCATGTCATTGATAAAGTCCAGCTTATACGCCTGTTGCACCACATATCCTGTGGCATTGCTAAGATACAGGCTGATTGTCCAGACAAAATTTGTGATACAGTAAAGCCCGTACTGCACCGATTTTCCAATGCCGTCCAGCCAGTTCCACGGAAGCCAAGACCAGCTATTGTCCACATAGAAATCAAGCTGATAATTGGAAAGCGGATACTTTGAATACAGGTTGTCTGCATTGACCGTATCATCGACCAGTCCAGACGCATGAGCTACCGTCCCAAGCAGGGACAGCAGTACCAGCATGACGGTCACGGCAAGCAGAACCAGTTTCAGTACATGGAATACCTTTTCTTTTGTGACAGATTTCATCATTCCAAATCCACCTCACTTTTTATCGGCGGTCTGGTATCAAAGGCATGGAGCAGTTCTACAAAGACAGGGTGTATCTGTACCACGCCGACACGCCCGTATAAATCCTGCATTAAGCATTGTCCGTTCTCCAAATCCCTCAACCGTTTCTGGTTGTTTTCGTCCTCACTGTCCAGTCCGAAAAACTCTAAGGTCTGTTTGATTTCATTGGTATCTGTGGAGCGGAACGCAAACTTTAAACCGATGTTATTTTTTAGGCTTTCTTTCGATACGTCCCCAGAGGATTGTGTCACGAAATAAACTCCGGCGTTCATGGCTCTACCAGCACGCACCAGCTTATTTGAGAGTGTTTCACCCTGTGCCACATTTAAGAACGCCCATGCTTCGTCCAAGTCCACGATTTTGAAAATGCTTCGGTCACTGTGAATGAAATCAAGGGCAAAGGTACTGATAACAATTAAGATGGATACCGACAACAGTTCGATGGTCGTGTATTCCTCAAAGGTGGTATCCTTATCCGGCAGAACCAAATCTGCAACCTGTATGATGTTGAGCTGGTTATCCAGACTGATTGCATTTTCCACCGAACCGTCCGAGAACAGAAGCTGTGCAAAATCATAGTCGGTAAAACTTTCGATATGGTCTGCAATGTTACGGGATACTGCGGTATCCTCTTTTCGCAGTTCCTCAATGACCTGCAACAGCCCGTGGTTCTGGTTCTGGGATACCGTGCGGACAGCTTTTCTAAGGACAGGAAACTTTTCGCCATCACGACTGCTGATACCTGTAAGGAACGTCAGAATATCAATGGCAAGACTTTCAGCGTCCTTGACATCTTTCATAATCACATACGGGTCTAACAGCCCTTGATTGCTGGAATCACTGGTAATGTTTACAATGTTGATTTCCTCTGCAATCTCCGGCAGTGTTTCTTTCCAGTTCCCACGCTCACTTTTCGGGTCTAGGATAACTGCCTGTCCACCGAACAGAACGGAATAATACACCAGCAGGTTATTACAGAATGATTTTCCACCACCAAGCGAACCGACAAAAGCAGAAGCCAACGCATTTGTGACCGTACCTTTTACCCCTTGACTGGCAAGGGACGGTTGCAGGTAGACATTTCTTCCCGTATCCACGGAATATCCGATATAGATTCCTGTATTTTCGCCCAACATCTGGGTAGCACCGAAGCCAAGTCCGGCTAAAAAATCGGATTTCACATACTGGATATAATCATTGATATAACGCTTGCTGGCAGGAAGAAACTCTCCATGCAGTCCCATCATATCTCCGGCAGGACGTACCAGCTTCACATTCAAATCATCGTAAAAGTCCTTGACTTCATCACAACGGCGTTTCAGTTCGTCAAGATCGGGTGCAGACACCCGTATGACGTAACTTAACTTGTACATACTTTCCTTGCTCTGGTCTAAATCTGTTTCCAGTTCATCGACACTGTCTAAGGCTTCCACCACATTTGAACTTGTTTCATTTCCGGCTTGATAGGCGTGATTATCCAAGTCCTTTAATTCCTTTTTCTTGTTGCGGACAGTGGTTAAGGCTTTCTTATTTCCCACAATCTCAACATTCATGGAAGTATCCACAGGGAATGTGAACTGCTGTTGCTGGAAATAAAAGATTTCCGATGATGGGAAGTCCAGTTCTCCGACAATGGCATTGACCGTAAAGTAGGACACATAGCTTTCACTGTCCTCATGTTCCAGACGCAAATATCGCTGGCTTTCTTCCACCACGCAACGGGTAGGACGGATAAGGTCATAATACTTAATCAGTGTTTCCCTTTTTAATTTTCTTTTTGGCAGAGGATACACATAATCTTCATAGGCTATCCCGTCCCTGCCGTAGAGGTGTTCCATCAGATAGGCAAAATCTTTGGCTTCCAGTCGGCGGATTTTGAATCTACGGGAGATTTTGTTTTCCAGCAGTTTTTCCATCTTCGCATAACGGTTGATTTCATCATTGCTCATGGAAACAAAGTCATTCATCAGCGTGTGCCTTACCTCATTCAAAAACTCACGGAATGTCAGAAATACCGATTTTTTGATGTTCTTCAGATTGACTTCGTCCTCTGTGACCATGAGCTTGAATCCCAGAAAGAAACGGTAATCAACTTGATTGTCGCCTATCATGGATACAAGGGCTTCGGTCTGGTCGTCTATCTTTTGGATTGCTACCTCACGGAGCTTTCCAGTTACCAGCTTCTTTGAATGTTCCTGTATGCTTCGGATTGAACTTTCGGTTGCAATCTGCAACGCATGAATCTTTCCCTCACGGGACTGTGCGATAAGCTGACGGAAGCTGTCATGCACAAGGTATTTCTGTTCTGGGGATAAGAATGAATAATTGTACGGTATCAGCTCATAGTAGGCGAACACCTCATTGTCCTTATTCCAGACAAGGTTATTGTCGATATATTTAATCGGGAACATAGGTCACACTCCTTACTGCCGTGATAGTTTCCTCAAATTTCTGCTTATGCAGGTTCACGGCTTTTCCGGCATAAGTCACTTTGGGACGCAGGGCATACAGAACCATCGTCTTGATGTAACTGTATGGCTTTTTCCCGTCAAAGGTTTTCTGTGACATAAACCATGTGAGGGCAACGGGAATCCCGAAATATTTTAAAAATGCTCCCTCAATCATGGAAAGTGGCGGTACATCTGCAAACAGAATGATGATAAATTCCGTCAGTACAAACCATGTAATCTGGGTAAAGGTCACAGGGAATGGCAGGTTTACATCATTGATGGCATACAGTACCTTTTCCACGTTCCAGATACTTGTATAACTTCGGATTTTCTTCACTTGTAAATGCTCCTTTCTTCATTTTCCTAACAACAGGGACAGCCGGATTTTCCAGACTGCCCCCAAGAGAAAAGCTGACAGTAGCACCAGTGGCGGTGCTGATCTGCCAGCCCTTAACGCAGTACCTCACAGATACCAGCGTTTGTTGCAATAAATGTCCCCTCTATATCGAGGTCACGCCCGTAGGCTTCATAGTCGATATAGTTCTGTAAAGAGGACGGGATTTCTCCGAGTACCTGTTCTTCATCAATCAGATAGTAGGCTAAATCGGTCATCGTTTCACAGCCGGAATACAGAATGATATCGTCCTTATGTTCCACCAGTTCTTCCAGACTTCCATAGCAGGATATAAAACTGTCCAAGTCGTCCAGCAGGTAATCCGGTAATTCTTCCAACTGCTCATAGATACGGTTCAGTTCTTCAATGGAAATGTATTCGCTAATCTCCATCGGGAAGTTGTCCGTATCATGGATTGCGTATTCTTCGTACTCTGCATTTAAGCCGATACGTTCTGCAATCACTTCTTCGTCCAACGGAAAAGAGAACCAGTCCCCGACCAGTTCTCCCTCATTGTACTTGCCAAGATTGGCTATATAGACTTGCATATCATCAATCATAAGCGGTTCACTTCCTTTCGGTTGTATTCATAAAATCTGCCATAAGCAATACCACCTGTCAAAGTTTGAACATACCATTGTTGCAGACTGCATAACGTCCTTTTTCTTCCAGCTCATGGGCGTAGGCTTCCAGATTAAAGTATTTCTTTCCTTTTTCGGAAAGAGCAGAAAATTCAATGTTATGCTCCAAGCGGTAACGGGCAACGTCCATGATATTGTGACACTCTGGATAAAACAGAAATTCTTCCGACTTCTGCAATAAATCCTCAACACCGCCACAATAGGGAATCAACTCTTTGTATGCCTGCTGAACTTCTGGCGATAAATCCGTGTAAGCAAAGTACAGCTTGTTTAATCGTCTGACAGAAGTTGTCCTTACAATGTCGCCAGCAAAGGGGAGCTTCATATCTGTGATTTGATAGTCTTTGCTGTCAGCTTCCACACCGAGCAGGTCACGGAACAGCTCATAATCAATGGGTAAATCAAACCAGCGAGAGGTTTTATCCTCTGCTGATTTGGTCGTTTCAATCAATACGCTACATTCTTCCATAGGCTTACGCTCCAATAATCTTATTGAATAACTGTAACAATACGTCTTTTACGCCGGACGCATTGAATACAAGACCAACGGCTACTAAGGCAACTACCAAGAATCCGATAAGTTTGGAAAACTCACGCTTGAATCCCAAGTAGATACCGATAACAACAATCGCCATCAGCACAAGGCTCTGTGCGTTGCTTAAAAACCAGTTATAAAGGTTCTGTCCAAAATTCATGCTTTCTTTTCTCCTTTCAGTTCCATCATTTTTCGGTCAGACTGTCTGCCAGCCTGTAAAATACACATGGCAATCACGCCAACTGTTCCACCTAAAGAGAAGAACAGGAAGTCAAATAATAATCGTTGCATTTTTCAATTCTCCTTTTCTAAAATCACATCTTCGGTAGATGTGGTCTGTTGTTCGATTATCTTGTAGTGCTTTTCCGTCAGTTTCGTGGATTTACGGATTTCTTTCAGATAATCAATCCCTGTTTTCGCTGTGATTGTTTCCAGCATTTTGAGTGTCGGGTCAACCTGCCGTTGAATCCAGCGTAGGGTTCTGTCCAGTGTGTAGGGTTCGGGTTTGGTCGTGAGCTTTAACGGCTCTCTGTTTTCCCCGATGAACCACGCCCAGCGGACAGATAATTTCCAGTCGCTCCGTTTCTTGTCTGCTTCCTTATCCACAAAGCGTACATAACGGTTGATAATAGAAAATGCCGTCCGTTCAGCGTCATAGTAAGTCAGCAGGTCACGGACAGCATAATAAGCACGTTCATTTTTTAACCGTATTTCAAATCTGTTTTTTATCGGTGCTTCCTCAATGGGAATCCCAAGTTTGATGTACTGCTCATAGCTTTTTTCATAAACACAGAAGTACACCTCACTTTTCAATGAGCCGATATAAAGTGTATAGCCCATACCAGCCTTGTCCTGTTCCTCATGCTTGACCAGTTCGCCGGAAGCATAGGACTTAAAGGAACGGAACACCGATACACATTCCTCATTCCGGCATTTTTCGGTCAGTTCTGGAATATCCAACATTCCTGTATGGTCATTGATGGCAAGGTCAAGGCGTTTCATCACACCACCGTCCACCAGAGCGTCCATAAGGAAATCATACCAGCTCCGTTCCTGTGCCAGCAGATAACTTTCAAACTGGCGACAGCCTTTTCCTTTCAGTTCCAGCAGGACACCTTTTTCTTCATCGGGAGAAGTATATACGAAAATATCTCCGATGTAGTAGTGTTCCGTGTAGCTGTAATGCCCGAAGTCCTCATGTATCATGTACTGGATATTGAGCTGTAAGATGTCCTTAATGATGTGTCCAATATCCAGTGTCGGAAACCGTATCCTCACATAATCAAACAGCATGGTAAGCGGTGCTTCTGGATTGAATTTTTCCAGAGCTTCCAAAAGTTTCACTTTCATTTCTTCTGTGACCGCCACCTTGCCGGATTCGATACGGCTTAAATGTTCACGGCTGATTCCAGCCATGACCGCAAGTTTCGTCTGGGATACACCGTACTGCAAACGCCTGTCTGCAAAATCCTGTATCCACTCTGTATCATTCAGTGCGATACCCCCTTTACGAAAAAACTGTGACATTTTTTATCCGATGTCACAGCAGTAAAAAAAGCTACCAAACGCTTGATTTCAGCCAAGAATCGGTAACTTTTGTGTATGTTTCCTTGTGATTTGTGCCCCTCTGTTAGATACCGAGGGGCTTGATATATGCTGGCGTGGCTACCGCCACACCAGCAAGGCTAGTCCGTACCTGTGGCTTTCGCTCCGCACGCCACCTGTCCGTCCTGCCTTATGTGTGCAAGTTCTCCAATCGTACCTAAGAAATCATATCCTTTGGGTACAAGGGGAGTGTAAAATTCTGATATGACACTTGTTCCCACATCACAGTATCCACGCCCTTTGATTCGCTTCTGGAAAAACTGCTTTTTCACATCACTTCCAAAGAGCATACCGTAGCCGAGTTCACTCATGCGACCAAGCCCCACACGGAAGTTGAAGTTATCTCTGATACCGTCCCCGAAATACTTTGCGTCTGGACGCTGGCAAGCCACAATCAGAAAGTATCCAGCCTGTCTGCCGAGCATAACGATTTTCTTTAGCTGGCTTAACAGGGCAGTGCTTTCCTTTGTCGTCAGCATTTCCAAAAACGCCACATATTCATCAAAGATAAGGAATTGTGGAGCAAGCCCCAGATAGGCGTAGTTTTCTCCTGTGCGGTAGTTCGGGTGCAGTTTCATTTCTTCCGAGCGTGTGACCATGCCCTCATAAAAGGCATTGACGCAGTCAATCATATCGTCTTTCGTGTGGTAGACATTTTCCATGACCATTCCCAAGTCTGCAAGGTCAGCGTTCTTCGGGTCAAGAATGTATAAATCCGCATTGGTTCTAAGCAAGGCTTCAATGATGGTCAGCAGAAAATAGGTTTTTCCACCACCTGTACCACCGCAGATAAGGGCATGAGGAAGTGAATCGTATTCCCACACCAGATTTTTCATTAACCGCAGACCGCCGTTTTCGGCAATCACTTCATCAATCGAAATACGGTTCGCTATCATATCATAAAGCAGGGTGTATTCGATGTATCCGTCATGCAGTGTCTTGTCGGTCAGCTCACAGTACAGCCCCGATTCCAGCTTATCCTCTAAGGACAGGAGTTGTTCTTGATATTTTCCCATCGTGATTTCACACAGGATATGGAGCAAGCCGTTGTCCATCTGGTAGTAGATTTTCGGAAACCACACGATTTTTTCTCTGGATCTGCTTTGCAGGTCAGTGAAAAAATCGCTGTCTTTGGTGTTTTCTGCTTCATACCATTTATTTTCCAGCACCATACGAGCCAGCTTTTGTCTGTGTAACAACCGCTTGATACGGTCATATCCGTAACGGTAGTAGAGAAAAGCGACCAATGCACAAACACCAGTCGCTATCAGAACCGTAATGGAATTGTAGGCAGTCCAAGTAATTCCGGCATGGAGCAGGTTAAAATCTTTCCAATCTGTAAACAAAAGCTGTCGCAGGTTCAGTAGCAGGAATACCACAACGAACAGGAGCAACAGCCAACCGATACAGAAGTGATAGACCAGCGATTTGTCACTGGCACGAATCCTGTTACCTTTCTTTTTCCACGTCATACGCTAACACCTCTTATTTCTTCGGCGGTTGCTGTGGAGCATTGTTCTGTAGATTTCCGGCATGAGTGCCTTTGTTCTTCAAAACAATATCGTCTGCTTTTACATACCAGTCCACATCTGCACCACGGTAATTTGCATTGGCTACCGTATCTGCAACAGGATTGATAAGTTCCACTTCGGCGTTGTAGTCATAGTCCTTTAACGGAACAGTCGCCGGAACGGATACCTGTATCATGCGTCCCTGTGTGTTGCACTTCAAATCGTAAGTACGCTCCTTGATTTCTTCACTGACCGTTCCATCTTCATTCTGTACATGAACCTCACGGCGTAATGCGGAGAACTTCAACACTCCAAAAGTCTTTTCTTTATCAATGACGATTCCATTTGCTAATCTCATAATCTGAATACCCCCTTATTTATTTTCTGCTGGTAACATATCGTCTGCAAGTAAGATGTAATTGACAAATCCACGTTCTCCGATTTTATAGCCATCAGTAGTGATTCGTGGGTTGATAAGTTTTACTTTCTGCTCCGGCGAGAAATGCTTTTCGCCAGCTTTGGCAGGAAGTGTCACAACTACATCATCGGCTCTCTGCACATCGGAATACAGGTTGTAGCTTCTGGTAATGACAGCCATACGCCCGTTGATTCTCTGCTGTTCCGTAGTATTTTCTCCGGCAAACTCCAAGTTTCCGAATGTCTTTTCCATGTTTGGTACGACAAATCTTAATTCCATAAATGATTGACCTCTTTTCTTTCTGTTTTATTTTCTTTCCTGCTGTACTTTGTGGGGAGCTACACTCCCCACGCCCCTAGTGGACTTCACGCCCCCGTAAATCAGAGCTTCACGGGAGCGTGAAGTTGTAAAAAGGGTGGCGACCTTGAACGCTCTACCAACCGCTACATTACCGCCTTATGATTTCTTTTTACGGCGTTTGAAGTAAAGCATACCGCCAAGCCCTACGCAGGAAAGACCGAGCATGGCAAGATAAGCATAGATATTGGTATTGTCGCCTGTTTTTGGGCTGTCACTTGTCTTAGTAACCGTAGATGGTGTATCCGGCGTGTCGGTATCCTTTGGTGTGTCTGGGACTTCCGGCACTTCCTTGATTGTCACAGTCTGTCCATCGTCTGTGATGTCCTTATGTTCTGTCACTTTCTTTGGTTCGTCTGGATTGGTCATATCGTATAATTCCTCAAATGTGACAAGGCTCTTTCCACCAAGAGAAGAACCATCAAAGGTAAATGCAATCTCAACCGTCATTTTTTCATTGTCGGCTGTAAACTCATAATCATTGGATACTTTCTTTCCATCAATCAGAAGTTCTGCATTTTCCTCTTTTAACATCTGCCAGCCGGAAAGTTTGTATTTTGTTCCAACTTCCAGCCCATCTAATGTGACTTTATCCACAATCGTTACATCTTTTCCGGCTTCGATTTCTTTCTTGCCGTTCTTGTCCGTAGCGGTCGTATGGATTTTGATGATACGTTCTGTGATAAGAACAGTCTGTCCATCATCGTTGATGTCTTTATGTTCGGCAACCTTGACAGGCGCTTTCGGATTGCTTATATCGTACAATTCCTCAAAAGTAACAAGGTTCTGACCGCCAAGAGCTGAACCGTCAAAACTGTAAGTAATCTCAACCGTCATTTTTTCACTGTCAGCAGTGAAAGTATAATTACTGTCTACACGTTTCCCGTCAATCAGAAGTTCGGCGTTTTCTTCCTTTAACATCTGCCAGCCGGAAAGTTTATATTTTGTTCCAGCTTCCAAGCCATCAAGTGTGACTTTGTCCACAATCTTGATGTCCTTTCCGGCAACAATCATTTTTTCGCCTGTTTTCTTGTCGGTAGCTGTGGTATGGATTGTGATTTCTTTTTCGTATTCATCAGTAAGTGTCCCTAAATCTACGGTCACTTTATTTCTGGATACGACCACCTCAAAGGCTGGAATCAGCTTAAATCCGGCGTTGGAATCACACTTTAATTCCTCAATCACATAGGTATCATAGAGTAATGCACCTTTGCTGTCGTCTGGTTCAGATGTCCCAAACCATACACCGTCCTCACTGGATTTTCCGGCATTAGTATTGACCTTATGGGAAGCCCAGCTTGAAGCAGTGGAGAACTGACCGTTGTTGTCAGTAACTACAATATGGGATTCTCCCGTTGTCTTGCTTGTAATTCTGAATGGAACACCTGCAAGACGTTTGTGTGTACCTGCACCGATTTTTACACCCTCAATATCGCCACGCTTAATCTGGTTGTAGACAGAGTGAGATTTGTCGGTCAAGTCCACGATTTTTCCATCTTCCGTGATAGAAAAGTCGATTGTTTTTGCACCGTCTGTCAAGTAGCCCTCTGGTGCTTTGCTTTCTTCTAATCTGTAATTTCCGTAAGGAAGCAAGTCAGCAGAAGTAGAAGCAATTCCATCAACGCCTGTCTGAATCTTCTTGACAGTTTCATTCTTGTTGTATAATTTTCCCTCTACCAGTACAGGACTGTCATTTAAGGAAATGATATTAAATTCTGTGTACTGTAAGGTCGCACTTCCCTGTGCTTTGGTATCCTTTGTTTCAAGGTCACGTTTCTGGATTTTTACACCGCCACGGATAACCTTGTCAGATACGGAATACTGGTTACTTCCAGAAAGTATGGCAAGTTCGCCATCTTCGGAAATCTGTGTAAGGTACGTCCCCTTAATCTGTTCAGAACTTCCGTCAGCCTGCATATATGCACCATCTAATAAGTAGCCGTTTGGTGCTTTTGTTTCTGTGACAGTGAGTGTACCAAGTGGCAGTACATTCTTACCGTCCTGTGTATAGAAGCTGTCGCCGGATACTTTGTAGCTGTCGGCAAGTCTGGATACATAATGGATAGTTCCGTCACTGTCTTTTTCGGCAACGGTTTTGGTTGTCCATGTACGGGTAGCCTTGGCAGGAAGATTGTCTGCATTGTAGTATCCGTCATAATAGCTCCATGTGAACTCTGCACCCTCTAAAGAAGCAGTTCCCTGTGGAGTGGATTTTCCTGTTTCCATGTCGATTTTAAATAAATCAATCAAAGTTTCTGTGACCTTTGGAGTGTCAGCAACAGTTAAAGTCACTGTTTTTCCAACTTCCACATTTAAGGCATGGACAGTAGAATCCAGCTTGTAACCTTTTGGAGCAGAAAGCTCTTTGATGTAAACTGTTCCGGCTTTTACCTCAACTTCTTTGGTATCGCCGTTTCCATCGGCAGTAAGTGTGGCAAGCTGGCTGTTACAGCCCTTATCAGAATAGACACCAAATGTCGCACCCTCAAAGGAATAGCTGGCGTTACCATCTGTGACCGTTGGATTGGAAGAAGTCTTTTTGACTTTTGCATTTCCCACATTTAACTTCGCCCAGAACTGTCCGATGTCCTGTCCTTCGCCAGTGTAGATGTAACCGCCACATTCATAGCGTCCCTTATTTGCTTTCACAAATGCTTTCGCACCAGCGTAAACTTCATTCTGTACTGCCTGTGAGATTTCATTATAGGAAGCTCTGACGTTATCGCACTGCCAGCCGAGCTGTTCACTCAACCTCTGCCAGACAACACACTGTTCCAGCAAGTATCCCTGTTTGTAATTCAAGTTCGTATGAGAAGCGGTATATTGCTTGACGTACTCTAAGGAAAGAGCAACGTCCGCAATCTGATCGCTACTCATGCGGGTGCTTGCGTCAGAACGTGTTTTATATCCATTCTTAAAACTGGTGTTGATATCCACGCAGTAGGCAGTTTCGCCCTCAACTTTCATGTGTCCCTCATTGAATGTAGATTTGATAGAACCATCATTCATAACGTGTTCAATGTAGCCGACACGTTCTGCTGATTCTGTCCAGTATTGATTGCCGGAAGCATGAACCGCCGTCACTGGTAATGCCGTGAGAATGGTTGCAAAAGCAAGAGTTCCTGTCAGCAATCGCTTTACTAGCTTATTCATATTTTCTCTTTCTCCTTTCGATTTTGGGTATGAAAAAAGCCGTCCATTTCTGAACGACTGGAAATAGAAAAGGAACGCCAAAAGTGTACGTTCCGTAGTCTATAAAATATTTAATTTTTCTCTCTGGTGTGCTATCTGACGCCAATTTTGACCCCAAATTTCTGAAAAATGACGATTTTTGATGAACAGCTACAAATTTTCAAAATCCGTGAAGCCCTTGTAACTAGGGCGTTACGAGACTATATGAAACTAGACAAAACCAACGTCACAATAACAAGAGGTGAGTGCTAATTTTTTGTGAAGAATTTGTGAATCCTTAAATGAAAAACTAACTTCCACCTTTAGTCTGTTTTGCTCTACATTAGGAACTGGGGGGTGGAAGTTAGTCTTGCAATCGTTTATTCTATAAGAAATACCAGGGCTCCTCCCTGGTCATATCCTCCAACTACCGGAAATGGGATATTTTTATTGTATAGGAGGATTCATTTATGTCTACTAAAGCTACTGGAAACAAAAAACACCTTACCCTTGCTGATCGTGCTGCCATTGAACATGGTATCAGCCGTGGGGAAAATTTCACGCAGATTGCCTGCAGAATCAACAAGGATTCTTCTACCATTTCCAAGGAGATTCGGCGTCACCTTTTCCGGGTTCCTCATTTTCAAAACGAAACCCAGCGGAAACGCTCAGAATGCGAGCATTTTCAGAACTGTGTAAAGCAGCATATCTGCGGGAATCAGACTTGTAATTCCTTATGCTGGAAATGCCGCCCTAAGCGCTGTTCCATGTATTGTCCTGACTTTACTCCCAGACTCTGCGAAAAGTTAAAAAAGCCCCCCTACGTGTGTAATGACTGCCCTCAGATACGCAACTGTTCCCACGACTTCTATTTCTACAGGGCCAATTATGCCAACGATATTTACAGTGAAACAAAATCTTCTTCACGGTCTGGGATTAACCAGACTCCTGAGTCCCTGGAACAGCTGGACCGTCTGGTTTCCCCTCTGCTTCTGCAGGGACAGCCTTTGTCCCATATCTTTGCTTCTAATCAGGAATCCGTCCCTTGTTCTATAAGGACCCTCTACAACTATATAGACCAGGGATACTTCACTGCAATCAACCTCGACCTTCCCCGGAAGGTCCGCTACAAAAAACGTCGGCAGGTCCGCAGAGAACCTGACAACACTGGATATAGAAAAGACAGATCCTATCAGGATTTTGAGAGATATCTGGAAAAGTTTCCAGATACAAATGTGGTGGAATTAGATGTGGTGGAAGGTGCCGGGGGAAAATCAGAAAAAGTACTGTTGACCATGCTTTTCCGTAATTGTAGCCTTATGCTTATTTTTCTTATGGATGCCGACAGGAAGGACAACGTAGAAGATGTGTTTCAGCGAATATATACCCATCTGGGAACAGAGCTATATCGAAAACTCTTTCCGGTCATTCTTACAGACAATGGTGCCTCATTCAAAGATCCAGCTATTTTTGAACGGCCTGAAGGTGAACTTCTATCCCGTGTCTTTTACTGCGATCCCATGGCTTCCTGGCAGAAGGGACGTCTGGAAAAAAATCATGAATTCATCCGTTATATTATCCCCAAAGGTACGACATTCGCAGGCTTGGACCAGGAGCAGGTAACTCTGATCACCAACCACATCAATAGCGTAGCAAGAGCCAGTTTAAACGGCTGCACCCCGTTTGAACTGGCTCTGCTGCTGATAGACAGAAAACTGCTGGACCTCTGCCAGCTGGAAAGGATTCCCGCCAACCAGGTGATCCTTAAGCCATCACTCTTGAAAAAGTAACTGCAAGATCCATTTCCGGTGCTGGTTTCATAATCAGGCCGGTGGAAGTTACTTTTTCAAAAGTACTTTCAGTGGTCCCAAAATCATGCCCATCTTCCAGAAAAAGCTTTGTTTTCTGCCCTTATTATATGTTAATTTTTACGAATAATCCAGAACTATATGGATGTTAGTCCTGCAAAAAGGTCTTATTTTACCTGTGCCAATGTATGGTGGAAGTTACTTTTTCATTCAACCACATTCTGTGAATCCTGTGAATCCCTCTCAAATCACTGTCAGCCTGTTCGGATACTTCTACTTCATATATCATAAGCCATAATCTTTGCGAATATCAGAAAAGGCTTTCCTGGCATTTTTTGTCCGTCCAGCCTGCATATCCGCATATCCTTTCTCCAATTCTTCATTGAACTCTGCTTCTGATAATGTGCTGATGTCAACAGGTCTGGCAGATGGTATTTTTACTTCAAACGGAAGTCCTCTCTGTAAGATAATCTGTTTATAAAACATATTGATAGCACTGGAAGCAGGGATACCAAGTGTAGACAGGATACTTTCTGCTTTTTCTTTGACATCTGGTTCAATCCTTGCATATAAATTTGCTGATTTTGCAGCCATATAGATCCGCTCCTTTCAAGAAAAATATGTTATCTATAGTTATAGTACACAAATGTCCGTACAATAGCAATACTTTTTACAGGTCGAATTGGATATAAATGGCGAATAGTTACTGTTGTTTAATGAAGGAAGACTATGAAAAATTTTTCAAAATAGTATTCTTTTGTTTCCTTATTTTGCAGGTTTTATCAGGCATTTGAAAACGCATTGTATTACAGGGAAAAATCCGCTATAATAGAAACAAAGGTTGCTGATAGGAATCATTGCAAAACATAAAGCCAGACAAAGATACGAATTATAGATTTGGAGGGAACGTATATGCCATTATTTAAAGAAGAATACAAAAAGGAAGAGAAAATAAATGGTGTCATTTATGATATGTTGCCATCACCAAATTATCAGCATGGTATCGTAAACGGAAATATATACCGGATTATATCTGGAAAACTGCAGGGAAGTATTTGTCTGGCATTCATTGAGAACTTGGATTACAAATACCATCCTGAAATAAATGATGATTATGTAATCCCGGATGTTATGATTGTCTGTGACCGGAAAC